>JAEIGA010006061.1_pt1 | contig 18398 bp, 29 predicted proteins | sample 9270691 | NCBI WGS metagenome assembly JAEIGA01 (sample SAMN17057246, study PRJNA624740) | gut metagenome | biome: biome; isolation source: fecal sample | host: Bos grunniens | place: China: Xizang | collected 2019
GAAATAGAAGAAAACGCAGAAAGTGCGGCCGTGGAGGAAACGACTGATGAGCAACAGCAGTTATGAGCTACACATTCTGCGACTTCTAACTCGCAACAAAATTGCTTTTGAAAGAGAGAAAATATTTTCAGATCTGCGCCGTGGCAAGTATAGATATGATTTTTATATACCTAACTATCGCGGCCGTAAGATTTTGATTGAAGTTGATGGAGAGCAACATTTTAATCAAGTACAACATTTCCAAAAAACTCGTGCTGATTTTAAAAAAACACAAGAGCACGACCGCAGAAAAAATCAGTATGCCCTTGCGTATAATTATATTTTAATTCGTATTCCCTATTGGAGAATTGATGATATAAAAACTATGGATGACCTCTTTAAACCAGAATTTATCGTAAAGTCAAAATTTCATAATGATAATATTAAAGCACCGTCGAAATAACGACGGTGCCATTTTTTTACCATACAATCTTGCCAGAGTTTTTCTTCTCTGCATAAGCCTTTTCAATAACTTCAATGGCGTGATCAATCTCACCATTTATTAGATTATTTGCTTCAATGTATGCTTCATACTCTTCAATTGTTTTGAACACTTTTCTGAAGTGTTCTTTTGAATAATCGTATTGTGGATTATTTACACGAGCAGCGAAGTCAAGAATTGATTGACGCTGCTAGTCAAGTCTTGTTTTTTCAGCAAGATTTGTGGTCTTTTCAAGTTTTTCATCAAGGCTTCCCAATCTCTCATTAATATTTTCAAGAGTTGAATTATAAGTGTCTGCTTGACCATTAACCCAATTTATCCACTCATCGCGCTTCGAGATATTATCTTTGCTATAATGTTGGTTAATATCTGCAAGAAGAGTTTCTACAGAAGCTATTGTCTTTTCTAACTTCTTTCGCTTTGCTTTTTTCTTCGCAAACTTCTCCTTAATTCCTTTAATCCAATTAGCAAGTTTTTTAATTGTCGCAAAAGAATTTTGAACTTCTCTAATCGCTGCTATAACGAGTAAAATTGTTGTAACAATCGATACTATAATTGCGGGAGCCCCAAATTCCTACAATAGTTGTTCCATATCATATCACCGCCTTACTCTGCTGAGCCCGGTGTGATATATGTTGCAACATTGGCGTTCTTTGCCCACTTTTCTTTTGCGGCAGTAAGTGCATCTTCAACCCACTTCTGTAGAGTAGATACTGGAATAACTTTTGCTGCGGCGGGTGCTTTTTCATAGATTTGAGCGATAACACTTGAAAGTTTGAGCTCGCCTGTACCGCTACCATACTGCTTTTCAGCTTCTGTAACAAGAGAATAAAGCATTTTGAAGATGACTGCTTTTTCTTGTCTTACAACTGCTAAAACTGCTACGATGATGATAGCAAGAGCACCAAGAATTGAATCCCAATTTTGAAGGATAAAATCTAAAAATTCCATTGCATATACCTCCTATTAAGTAATGTCGGCTGCATTTACCCAACCATGAACTGTTGAGCCGCCGCCAGAAACACGAACAAGATGATAAGGATGTTTGTATCCTTTTTTAATATTCGTGATTTTTGCTTTACCAGCTTTACATTTTGCTCCGATAGAGCTGCCTGCACCAATATAGTGCTTTGTTCCTTTAAAGGTTACGATATCACCAATTTTAGGTTCCTTTTTAACAGGAGTTGTTGCTACGGGTTTAGTTGTAGTAGTTGGTTTCTTTTCAGTAGTAGAACTTGTTGTGATACTAGAAGTAGCTTTATCATCTACTAAATCATCGTAATATTTCTGAACATTCTTGAGGAATGTTGACCAATGAGGAATGATGTAGATTGGACATTTCTTTTTTGCATAGAAATAATTATGTGTATAAATATCCGTAGCGGGATTTAAATCATATTTATAACAGAGATAAGCTGCAAGTTTGGCTGTTGTCTTTTCAGACTCTGCGATGTTGCCAATACATTCAATAGAAATTGTATCCATATTTCCACCGATTTTTGAGCCGTCCGCACGTTGTGATTTTTTACGAGAAGAACCATCAGCTGCGTGCCAGCCGCGTTCATTATCAGCAAGGTTCTGCCAAATATCTGTTTTATATACATAGTAATGTACTACAACGCCTGACATATTACCTGCAAATGTTGCGCGAGTGTACTGTTCAGCTGGTGTAGTGCCTGAGGCTACTTTTAGGTCTCCAGTATTATGGATTGTAATACCTCTTGGTTTTCCTGTTCCGTCATTAAGTTTTTTACAAGGCTTCATTTTTTGACCCTTCTTGACATGAGCCGCAACGTTCTTTGTTGCAACCATTGAATCAGGAATAATTTTTTGTTTGATCGTAAGTCCATTCTTTGTAGAAATGGTCTTATCTGGCGTTAAGAATGTTGCCATTGATTATCACCTCATTTTAAATTATTCTAAAGTATTAAAAGCATTGATCATGTCTGGTGTAACCTCAACATTTTTTTCTATGAGAAACTCTAATAGTTCTTTGTTTGCACGAATTTTATATTCAGTGCGGCCGCGCCATATGTATAATCCCCAAATTGCGGTTGCTAGGATTTCAACTGAGGGAATTAGATATATGAGTGGAGAAGTATCGCCAGTTTCTACAATAACCCAACAAGCGAAACCTGTAACAAAAATTACGAGAGCTGTTGCGATGTATGCGAGAATTTTGGTGAGGGTAAACCAGTCTTTCTTAGGTTTGTTTGACATAATTATCACCCTTTAGACATCTTACTTCATTTATTAAGTAGAAAAATTTTATGGGAGGTATAGTATTTTGGGATTTTATTGTTAATAGAAAAACACTCACACAATAAGTGTGAGTGCTTTATAATATAATGATTATCTGATATTTGGAACATCTTGATTAGTAATTGAGTATATCTAAAAATTGATGTTTATAAAGTCCATAGTTGGCTATCCTGAAATATTTTCATACATACCTAAGTAATATTTTTTACTTTTTCTAACTCTATCACCGAAAGTATCAGAAGTTCCTGCTATGTTACTAGTATCTGAAGCATAAAGTGTCTTACTAATTCCTGTGTACCATTGATCGGCCTTGTCTAAATCGTAAGTCTCTCCTACTGCCGCCTTATCGTTACCATTTAATATAGTAAAATATGCCTAAGTGGTTCCGAATATACTACCTACATCATTAATTTTACAATCAAATGTTGCAATTATCTTTAGAACATCTCCTATACCCAATCCATTAACATCTATACCTCTAAGAGCATAATATTCTGCGGTTCCCAATTCATGCTTTACAGTTGTACAAGAGAAGTTATTAACTCCATCTTCATACGATACACCACCATAACTAGGTATAGTTGTTGTTACATTAGATGTACTCCAGTTAACATTATCTACTTTTAGATACTTTGTAGTAGCTCTTAGTACCTTATTACCTTCTAATTTTCCAGATCCCATGTTCTCTACGGAGGTGATTGTAAAGTATTTTGTTTCTCCTCCAACTTCATGAGTAAATTCTTTATATTTCGCATACCAGGATGGTCTGTATGTTGAACCATCAACATAAGAATATGATGTTCCAAATGGAACTGGAACTTCTTCATATTTTTGGCCAGCAACATAAGTAACTGTATATATTCTTTCTGGTGTGTTATAATTCATTTGATAGGTTGTAGTGCCAACAACTGGTTGTTGTTCCTAAACCTCTGTAGTTGTTCCTGAAACAGTGTAGTTCCATGAACGATAAGAAGTAATGTAATCTTTATTAGTCTATTCTTTAAAAGCTGTATCAATAACAATTTGAGGAAGAGATGGAATTGTTCCATAATTAAGCTAATTATAGGTATAAGTTTTCTTATTCGCGGAAGCCCATAGCTAATCCTCTCCTGCTGATATATACCATATATACGTTACATTATACTTATTAATATCCCAATCCATATAATAAGTTTTTCCTTTTGTGTTTATATCGACTTTTATATTACCAAAAGTAACTGATGAACCTTTTTGAGTAACTACACCGTTTTCAACTATTGTTGCCGCAGTCCTCCAATTTTTAAAGGTATAACCAGTTATTGATGGCGAAGTGGGCGGATTTATTGTATCTCCCCAATATAATGTTACGGTTTTTGTCTAACCATATGTAATTGAGTCTCCAGAAAGCCCTCCTGGGAGTCCACCTTTAATATACTTAAATGTAATGGTATAAGGTATTAGTTTGTATTCATATCTCGGTTTTAGGGATAATATATATGTGTCTGGACTGGTTTTAAACAACTGCTCAATTGTTATTTCAGTACTACTTGTACTATTAACTTCTTCTAATACTATACTGCCTTCTTTATCACTATTTCCTATATAAGTCCATCCTTTAAAATCGTAAGTATATTTGTATTGACCATCTATATCATCATCGGCAATAATTTTGCCTCTATTATTTGTTGGAGTTTTTATTATATCATTAATATAATAAGGTCCATTTTTTGTCCAACTACTTATTTCTTCTTCGTTAGAATTATAAAAACTAACAAAATATTTTCTAAGTGAATTATATTTTGAGGTATAAGTAATTTCCTAATTTTGAACTCCATTTATTACTCCAAAAACAAAAGCATCAATGCTTTGATCGTCAAAATTTTCTTCATTCGAAGTTATTTCAAAATTTCCATTTGAGCTCTTTGTTTCCCAAGATAAAAATACATTTTTGTAATCATTTGTTGAATCATCATCACCATAGGTCCAAATGGGTTTTGGAACTGTATACGAACTTTTTTCATTAAGTGGTCCTATAGTTACTGTTTCAAATTCTTTTGATTTTCCATCTGGTTGCGTATGCTTATTCTTGAATGTAACGTAGTATCTTAATTTTTTGTTATATTGCGCTTCATATTCTCGTTCAGATTGTACTATTTCCTCAAATTCTTTACCATCTTGAGTTATCCATTTGTCTTTAGAAGAATATTCGGCCCAATAAGTATTATAGCCTTGAGGTATATCAGGATAAGTAGGATAAGTAATTTTTGTACCATAATCATAAGTATCGGAAATAGTACATAATTCACCTTCACTATTTTTATCTGTTTCACTCTCAGTTTTACGATAATTAAATGTAATCTAATACTTATTAATTTCCCATTTTGCATAGTAGGTCTAACTGATTTTATCTTCATGATCTAATATTCCAAAAACATAAGTTGTTGGATTTGGAGTAGTTTCTGTAGTTTTAGAGAGGCTCCAATCACCACTAAGAGTATAACCCGTGGCTGTCACGTTAGGTGGTTTTATTGTTTCTTTCCATCCAACCTTTACGATTTCACTAATTGGTTTATATTCAACTGAAGCTCCAGTAAGTCCTCCTGGGAGTCCGCCAGGTATAGACTCAAACTTTAGTTCATAAGTTTTTTTACTTTGCTTATATTTTGGTATTAACTAAAGCTCTGCTGAAGATGTGTTATTATTTCCAAACAAATCCTTTATTTTTATATTATAATTATCCTTACTTAAAACTGTCTTGCCACTTAACTCATTAGAACCATAATAAGTCCAGCCCAAAAATTCGTAGCTGTGTGTCATATAATCTTCGTATTGTGTAGCATTGCTAGTATTAAAAATTTTATTTATATTATCACTAGCCTTTGGAACATTAAAAGAATCATCGGCATAATATTTTATGCGATTAAATGTTATATCATTTTCTGTAATAATTGCTTTATTAGAATTACGGAAAGTAAGATAATATTTATAATATCGTTTATATTGAGATTTAAATTCCAATTTTTGAACCTAATTACCTTCTTTATCCGTTCCAAAAAAATCAGGAGTAACATTTCTTTCATCAAACTTAAGTTCACCAGTTAAAGTAGTAGGACTTATTTCAACATTTTTTGTTGGTGTTACCGCCTACCATTTTATAAAGTCATCTCTATAATCAACTTCTGCATCTTCATCTCCAAGACTTCTTTTTTCTGGCTTTAAAATTTCAATTGGGTCGTCTACATAATAGACTGTATCTTCTAGCTCTTTGCCAGTCAATGTATCTTCAAAACTAATATGATATCTAAGCTCTTTATTACCATATACTGCATTATAAGTTTTATCTGATTGAACAATCTACTCAATATCCTAGTCCCAATCTAACAACGTGTGTCTGGTCCAATATGTTATATATTGACTGTCAATTTCAACTGGCACATTTACAATTGCGCCATACTTATATGTTATTGTAGGATTTTCTGGTTTTCCTTCGATACTGTTTTCATCCTTATCATTATCTGAATAATAATTAAAAGTGACTTCATATTCATTTTTTTCTGCAACTACATAATAATCTCTATCACCCTATACGACAGCATCTAATGTAACCAAACCACCATTTTCTGTATTACTAAATCCTATAAAATGATAGCCTTCAATCGATAAATTTTCTGGAGTCCAATTGTCTGGGAATACTATTGGTTCGTTCCAATGAAGTTTACGCGATACTTCCTCTCCAAAACTATCTGTATCCTTTGTTGTTAAATATTTATAGATACTATAGTCTTCTGCATTGTCGCCAAGTCCTCCATTGATAAAATAAAAACCGATAGTATATGTTTCATAAGTATATTCATATATAGGAGTAAAAATAAGATTATAATTATTTTCTAGTGTCGTGAACTACTCAAAAATTTTTCTTTCTAATTCATTTCCTCTATTCTCATCATAATCTTTTTCGCTTAAAAGCTTAATATCTATCATAGATGACGGCATCTATTCAAGCGTAACATTATATGTAAAAAATAAATTATTTAAAGCCTCTACAGTACCAACTCTATCTGGATATGCTGAATATTCTTTATCAAAAGGATCAAGAGGATTAAGAGGATTATCTATTCTGAGTCGCCATCCTCTAAAAGTATAAGAAAATTCATCATCTTTATTTTTCGCCAATGTTGGAATACTAATTATCTATCCACTATAATATATCTTCTATTCCCAGCCTTCAAGTGGCTCGCATTGAGAATCTGTAAAAGTAATACGAAATTTTCTATCTAGATCATTATCTATAGCCTATACAGTATATTCAAAATCTCTAATCTATTCCCCTTCCTTCCATTGTTCTGCGTTCTTCTATACATCAAGCACTTTAAAATCGTTATCTTCTGCAATTTTTTCTCCGCTATTTACTGGTTTCCATTTTAGATAGCGATGTGCATAATCAAGATATTCTTCCTCATTATCCTTAATTTTTGGAGCCTTTCCTTTTGAAGTATACTATTCATATGTACCTTTTTCAACATCTCCAAAATCATTAACAAACTTGTCACTAATAAGAGTTATCTAAACCTTACCATCTTTCAAAACGGCATCGTTCATATCTTCTATCTCTATTCCATCCTAAGTAGTAAAAGTAAAAGTAAAAGTCTTTGGTATTGCTTTAAAAACTGGATAGAAAGTCATATCGGTTGTGACTGGAGTCTATCGAAGCTCATCATCATTATATAACTTTTTATTTGCTTTTTCTGAATCGGTATAAACAAAATCCCATTTTATTATGTTGCCATCTGCATCTTTTTCAGCCTTCTTGCAATTCCAACCAATAAAATCATAAGTTCTATCCCATTCACTATTTTTAGTTGGAATAATTCCAACAACAACAAGAGCTGGCTAGTTTTTATCAATATGATGTCTATCTAAATTTATATTAAAAATATCTTCGTCATTGTCTGGATTTCCGTCTTCATTTTTCATAAATTTAAGCAAACAAGTAGGTATAGTTTGACCTAACAATTTAAATCTTCTATTTGAATTTTTTACAGAATCTGGAGCATCTGAATCCAAATCTTCTTTATTCATTGATGGCAATTTACTAATATCAGATATATTACCATTAAAGAAAAGATTTAATTCATCTTCTAAAAAGTCTCTAATGGAATCGACATAACAAATACCGCTGATGTATGGAGGGTCTTTTGAAATATTATCTTTAAATAAGCCATTATTTTCATATTTTTCTTTTATTCTAAATAAAAGCTTATCATCAACCAACTTATTTTCTCCTCTCCAGTCAATATTTGCTATTTCAAGCTCTCCTAAAGTATTTATTGAGCCTTCAACTAAAGCCTTAGTGTTCACGTTTGGAGTCTATTTTACAACTAAAGTAGCTAAATTATAACTATCAATCTTTTCCTCTTTTTCGTTAATTATTTCTCCACTAGGAGGAAGCTCAAAAGTGGTTAATTTTGGCTAGTTGTTTAATATAAGAGAAGTTGTAGTGTTTGGAAGTATTAAAGTTTTAATAATACCACCATTTTCATTAAGCGTTACACCAGTTATTCTCGAATTCTTTGCATTAATTTCCTAAATATTTTTACAAGAAGCCAGATTTAAGTTAGAAGTCAGTCCTTTGCAATTTTCAATATTAACTCTTCGTAGCATATCATTAGCACCAAAAGTGATGGAATTTAAACCATTGTTTTGATAATTTGGATCACTGCTACCAAGATCAATTTCTAATAGGTTTACTGCAGCAGAAAGATCTATGGTTGTGGCATATTTATCTGCCATCTTTCCAATTGATTTTAGATTTGATGCCCCATAGATACCAGTTTCGGTATCATTATAAGTATTACTAGGAGATACAATTGTTACTTTTTTATTTGCAGGACATTTTACAGATACTGCACGGCCGCCATATCGAATTGTTGTGTACTAATCTTTCCAAGTTTCTATTTCAAAATTATAGTCAGTGTGAATATGCGGCGCTCCTTCTGGCTAACCACGATTTGGATCCCACAAACGCATTGAAATAAAATCTGTTGCATAACTACCGGCAAAATTTTTACTTAACATATAATTAAATCTATTAGGTAACCAATAACGACGATAATAATATCGGTCTCCTTGGTAAACATACATCCAATATGGATATTTTGGTTCTAACTTTACATCTGGATTTGCAATATCATCAGCTGAGGCCTCATAATATCCTTCAAAATATTTGTCAAGAATTTTTAATTTTCCATCTGCGTTATATAGTGAAACTGGAAAATGCTCACTATGATCTTCATACATTTTTAATATTGTGGACAATGAAAAAGTTTTATCAGCTACTTTTTCAGCAAATAAAAGATTTAATTCTGTTATAAAAGCTTGTCTAAAATTGTTCCAAAAGGCATTATTAGCACCATTAAAACAATTACCTTTGTCTTCAGCTCCCTCTGGAAAAACAGAGTCGAATTCAACGCTATAAGGAATGTTCATTTTACCTACGTTATTAATTCCAAGAATTGAGTCCATATCATAAAAGATTGGATACCAAATAACATTGTAGTCCTTTTCTTCATTATTGATATTCAATATTGGATGTTTTTCGTGTCTTTCTCCCCATGTTGCCCAGAACATATTTTTTGTACCAGAGTCAATCATTCCCAATAATTCCATTAATAAAAAATACATTAGACAATAATGCTCATTGAAATGCTCAGGTAGTTCATTTTTAAAAAGAGTAAGTCGATAGTTTTTTGTATCATTTTCAAAAATATATACTTCCTTCTTTTTATCACTATCCCACCATAAGGATTGATAATAACTTCGAATAATTCGGATAAGAATTTCTTTTTCATTCTCTTTTTCTGTATGATCTTCTTGTCCTTCTGTTTCTATCAAATCTTTCCAAGCCTATTCTCCATGAATTGCCTCATATGACTCTTTCTCAACAATTGAAGAATATCTTTCTTTTAAATCTTCGGTTCCATCTTCCTTTTTAATTACTTCATACTCTTTGACTTCAAAATAGGCCTATGTTTTATAGTCAGGTTTATCTATTCCAACCAAATTTAAAACTTTTCTAGTGTTATTATTATTATCTTTAAAAGTTTCAATTTTTGAGTCATTAGTATATAAAAACTTAGCGACTCCAGTTTCAAAAGTGCGTTCTTCTTCTGGTATATTCAACTTATTTCCAGTAGCATTTCTACAATCTTTATAATATACCCAATCTGCAACTGTCTATAGATAACCATAATGTTCCGTACCTTCTTCTCTGTGATAATGATGTCTAAATTCAAAAGCTACACCCCATGCTTGTACTTCCGTATCATTATTTACAAAACTATATTCATCGTACTAATCAAGCTAAGCAGTAGACAAATCACTAACTAGAGTGGTTTCCAAAGAAAACGGAGCTATTAAATTACACATATCTATATTATTATCTCTAAATTCTACGCAATCAATTACTTCGTAACTTTCATAATTTTCATCCTCTTCAAGAAAACCAAATACATCTTCGGCATCCTTATCATAGTTAAAATTATATTTTCCTCCAAAACGCAAAGTAGTGTCTGTGGGTTTATCTTTGTAAAAGACTGCAATCGGTCTTCCATAAATAGTTGTACGAGTTTTTTCTGCTCTATCTATTTCTTCCTGAGTAGCTTGAGTCTATCCTTTTGCTATTCTTGCATTCTATGGAGGAGTCTTTTCATTATACATTGAATTAGCGATATTTGCTGTAACTGTATTATGAGTTGATGAAGTTTCCATATAATCCGCCTTTAAACAAAAAACTTTTGCAGGAAGCTAATCTGGGGCTAAAGCATATTTTTCAGATTTTTCTCTATCATCACCGGCCTCTTCTGGACCTATAAGAAAGTTTGGATTGTTTTTAGGTTTAAATTTCCAGTTTTTTACAGGATAATACTGAGATGAGGTACCCTGCACATCTATCTAAGCACCTTCTAATACAAAATCATATAAACCATCTTCAGTGCCTTCAAATTTTATATCCACTATTTCTTTTTTTCCTTTGTGAGTTGGTAGAGTTCCAGTAATAATCATACAAGGAATTTTTTCTTTTAATTTTTCATAGTCCACTGCCACTTCTGCACTTGATAAATCATAAATCCAATTATCATTATAAGCATTAATTTGATCATTAGCATTCATATCATAAATCCAGTTTCTCAAAATTTCATCTGGTTGTAAACTTCTTCTATACATTCTAAAACTATGTAAGTAAACAGAACATCCATCTGAGCCAAAAATTGGATAATTATTATGTTCAAAGGTTTGAGCGAGATATTCACTTGCAGAAGTACCCACTCCATTTATATAGATTTGCATAGAACCTAAAGTGTCATGTTTTTTTGTAATAGGTGTACCTGCTGCTTGAGCCTTTTTCTCCTCTTCTGTTCTTGGCGGGATGTGTCTGTCCTATAAAGGATTAACAACAAAGGTAAATCTCATACTGTTATTATATTTTTTACTTTCAGAGTTAGAATACTATACCTGCGCAGTTTTTTCTCCATTGGTTATAAGAGCTCTAGTAGGACTTATTCTTATACCGCTTTTTTTATTTTCACTTTCAGATTCATAATAACAAGTAAAAAAGTCTTGTTCAGCATCTGAAACTTCATCAAAGCCTACATCAATTTCTATTGTAATTCCGCAACCTTTCTTATAGAAAGAAATATTATCTTTTTCACTATCTCTCGGCCAGTTAAAGATTTCCAAAGGAATTTCAAGCTTTGCACCATTTGCAATTTTTAAAGCGCTCCTGTTGTCTCTTAATTCCCAACCATTAGATTTCCAATCAAAATCTTTAAAATTCGCTCTAAGTTCTCCACCTGCTCCACCAGTTGCGGCCGTTTCAAAATATGAAATCCAAACATCTCTTTTATCACTTTCATTATCTAACTAATTTGCCACAAATTCAATTGGCATAAGTTTATCTATTCTTGTTATATCTGGTTTAGCCTATTCCTCTAAAGTAATATAAAAATTTTTTATGGTTTCCGTCTCATACACATATACTTTTTCTTCACTTATTTCTCCATTTTCGCCTTCTACATTTTCTTTTTTCTATTCGACAAGGGTCATTGCTTCGATTCTAAAGCAAATAGGACCAGCATACTAACTGTTTACAGCCCATTCAAGCTATGTACCAACCTATTTCTTTTGAGGGGAAGTTTGTTCTATAATATATTCATCCTTATCTGGATATTCATATTGGCCAGTTTCCTCATTTTTGACTCCTCTTATTACTGTAAATCTAACATCATAAGTCTCAAAACCAGGTTTAGCTAAGTAATATGGAATTTTGAAAGTTTCATATTGTTTTCCACTCTTTGTCTAGAAGTTTGAGGCAATAATAGCAGATGAAAAAACTACTCCTTCTTCATTATTGCTATCATCATCATCCCACCAAATTACATCATAAAAAACAGAATTAGAATAAATTGTCTTTCCTGTATTCTCGAAGGTGTGTTCAGCGTAAAGCTCTACTAAATGTGAACCATGAGTTAATGGTGGAATTAATATTGTATTAAAATCTCTTCCTGAATCAAATTCTGGAAATTTATTTGGAGGTATGTATTCATTACCATCAATAATCATATGTAAATATTTTTTTACACCACCAGTAACAGTTACAGTAACTGCAATACCTTGTTGATTTGTTTCATTAAAATTTTTTTCATAGATAACCTTATTTTGTTCGTAACCAGAGGTCATTAACACTAACTATACAACTTCAACACTAAAAGTAAGTTTCTTTGTAGTCCCGTATCCATCTTTAACACTTATTACGACACTATTATTACCCTCTTTCAGATACTCCCTAACATCAACAGTAATTGTACCAGGGGCTTCTTTAAAGGCTTCTACTTCATTATTATTAACAATAACTTTGATTTCACCCTTAGTATTTACCTATTTACCATTTATTGAACACATCCAACGACAACTAATTTCGCACTTCTTTTCATCTGGTGGAATGTATATAGCCTCTGAAGAAATTCTTACCATTGTAACTTTTGACTTTATATCCTCATCTGTCTCAGTGCTTGTGCCGCCCGCGATCATTTTCCATGCACCAGTGGCGGTTCTATAATAAGCTACACCAGTAGCATAATTTATTGCGAAAATATAATTCTCATCAACACCATTTCCAGGCGCCACATTATCATACCAAATTTGTTCTTTTGGAATTTTTTTAACAAGTTCTTTTTGATAATACTCTAAATTGTCAAGAGATATTAAAACTTCTTCTTTTTTTTCTTCACTCATTTTTATATCACCACCTGTTTTAAAATTTCTTGTAATTCTTTTTCAGTAGCAGTTCTATAGTTTAGACCACTTCCACCACCACTACCGCCTCCTTCACTACCTTCCTTGTAGTATTTTACATCTTCTCCATACCCATTCCTGATAGTGACATATTCAACTTCAGAATAATATGCACCGCCTACAACTAAATCTTCAGCCATTCTGTCATCTCCTTTTTACTCAACTTAATTTTAAATAGCGCTAGCCATTGTTTTCAATTAATTCAACTTTCGCTTTTGTTTCATCAGCTCCAAAATGAAACACTTGCCTTATAAAAGAGTCTCTATCTTTATCATCAGTAGGTTTTTCAATATCTTCCTCTGGCTGAATCATTGGAACTTTATTTTGAAAATAAAAAGTATACTAATAATTACAACCATCTCGAGTACATTTAAAAATTGCCCCACGTCGTAAAGCGCTTTCAGTTCTTGCTATATTTGCTGCTTTACAAGCGTGTCCAAGTGATGGTATTTCTATTCCATTCTACGCTTCATCGCAGTCTTCATAATAAACACTTTCTTCATTAATACACTTGAAACTCTTTAATCCAGGCTCCGTACAAGTTGGTTCCTATAGGATTATTTCTTCCCAATTGTGTAGTCTTTTAGGAATAATTATTCGTCTTTCATATAAACAAGACGCACATCTTTGCTATTTGAAGCCATCTTTTGAGCAAGATGCTTTTTTAATATTGATTGTTTTATAGATATGATCCTACTCTTTATAATTGGCTGTGTATACAGTATCCTTATATACCACAGTGCTTTGTGATAGTTTATTATTATACTAATCAAACCAACCAACAAAAACGAATTCTTTTTCTTCTGTGGGAGCTTTCTCAGGAGCTTGAGGAGGAATTGGATGTTCTCCATAATTAAGTATTTGTAATTCATCTGATAACACGGTGCCATCTTCATTCACAAATACAACTTTACAAGTGTTTTCTTCTTCTAAAGACATTTTATGAATACCTCCTATTTCTTTGAGTTAAGTTGATTTATATCAACTTAAATCTATTCTATAAGTGGAAAAATGATTACCATTTCTCCACTAAAATGATGCGGCCGCGCGATTTTGCGTAAAAAAAGAAGAGCGATAATTCGCTCTTCTAACTTGTTAATCACTAAATCCAAGAGTATAACTGTGATTGCAATCTTTTCTATCACACTTAAATTCTACTTCTCTTCGTAAAGTATTCTCTTGTGGAACTAAAAATCTCGATACATAATGATGTCCCAAAGGCGGTAATTCATAATCTTTTTGTAAAACTTCATTACATACTGAGCACCATATCTTATCCGCGCGCCCTTTAAAAATACAAGTAGGAGCCTCTCCTTTAATTATTTCGATGGTATGAGGTAATCTTGGAATTGTTTCGGTTTTTATTCCGTTGCATTTTTCATAATATTCGTTTTCCTTATTCTAACACTTATAGGTTTTTATACCTTCTCCACCGATTGCACAAGTTGGCTATGTTGTAATTGAGCCAGCGTCCCAATTATGCTATCTCCGTGGAATTCTCATAGTCTATGAAGTGCCGCAACCATTCGCACACAACATTTCGATCGAACCGTCGTGATAACAGTTTGCTTTTATTAATGTACTTTCAACCTCTTCAGTATATTTATGTCCTAATGGTTCTATAATAAAAGAATTCTTATTAGGTTTACCAGTAGCATATATATCATCAGTGGTTTCAAAATATAAACCACAGACTTGGCACCTCTTGTGCTCTCTGTATCCTTTTTCTGTACAGGTGGGCGCGACTTCAGATATAGTATTGCCAAACTAGTGATATCCAATACGTTCAATTTTTTCATAATGCTTTGCAGTGCATCCAGGAGTTTTGCAATTATATCGCTTTTTTCCGCCCTTAAAACAAGAACTTTCTGTTGTTGCTATACCACTATTCCAATTATGATGTGAAATTTCAACATAAGTACAAGCTCGACAGTAACGATAGTGACATCCATTTACACTGTCTTTTCCAATAGGCTATGCGAGGGATAGATCATGTCCTTTTGCAGGTATGTCCTATACTGTTTTCGTAATTGGATCAATCTACTTATTCCAACTGTCTTTAAAAATAGCAACATAAGTAGTATATCCCATTTCTGTACAAGTTGGCTCGTTGCCCTATCGAACAGTAGGAATTGTTTTTATCGTAACTTCCTAATGATGTTCTTCTCCATTCACAGCATCACAATCTCTTGAAGCCGTACAATACCAATCATTATTTAAATATGAAAATTCATAGTTGGTAGCAGACCATTTATGTTTTACTTTGTCATAAGTAGCAATATAGACAACATCACCCATTATCTCGCCATCTTCAGTTGTTATTCCTGAAGCTAACTTCCAACTATTAAAAACATAATGATAATTGTCGTTATGATCTCTTGATGGAATTTTTGAATTATCAATAGTTGGGATTGCTTTGTATTCGAGCTCCTAAGATAAAATAAGTCTACCATTATAATCTAACCATCTTACGTTAAAAAATTTCTTAGTATATATTGCTCGATATTCAGCGTTATCTTCAACTATAATTTTTCTTTGAATGTCTGTACTACCATCTTCCCATTTTACAAAATCATATCCAATCGACTATCCAAAATACCAAGCATCAATAGTAATTGATTCCTAATATTCTAATTCATCATAGTAAACACAGTAATTAGTCGTATCACCAAGAAGAACATAAGCTTTTATTTGATACTTAGTTATCGTTTTCTTATATACAGCTGTATAAATTATATCAGCAATAACTGGTGGCAAATCATCATCTTGAGGATAATCTCCATCCGTCCAATTTTCATCAAAAGGCTCTTTTACTTCAACGCTCCAACCTATAAATTTATAATCATATCTCTTATCTGTTGCATCATCTGGATGAATTGGAGTTGGACCATTATAATCTGGCAAATCCAAATACTGGACATCTTCATCTATTTCTAAAGGAATATCTATACCTGGATTCATCCATTTTACGGTATAATGTCTTGTTTTTTCAATAAACTAAGCCTAATAACTAGCATCTCCGGTAACAGAAAAAATTCCATTATTTTCTTTTCCTACGAGTCTCCAACCTATGTATTCATAAACTATTGTATTAGTTGGTTTTTTTGTTGGATTTTTGGGAGGTTCGGGAACTTTACCATACTCAACGAGCTCGCTATACATAAGATCGCCGTTTCCATCATACCATTTTATTGTATATTTTTTCTTTATTCTTGGATAAATAGCCTAATAAATTAGATTACCCAATGCTTTTGCGCCATCTCGCCATCGTGTTTCATTTTTACCATCATTACCAGCTTTTCTTTCCCATCCATCAAATTCATAATCCCATTCAGCATCATCATAATCAGTTATTTGATAGTCGCTTGGAGGGAAAATTAGAGTATCATTTGGTACTTTTTGATTTGTTAAGCTATAACCATCTTCATGATTAAAAATAACTCTCCAAAGATAATTATCATTATAGGTCCATTCACAATTATTACAATGATGGATATCGTATCCTTGATAATCAACTCCATTTCCATCTTTTCCAGGTTCCACTACTGTTATAGGTATTTTTGTAAAATCGTGTTTTTCAGAGGTAAATTGAGCAGTATAAGTTATGTTCCTTCCAACCTTTTCTAAAGCTTTATCATATCCACTAAAATGATAATGATAGCCATTTATATTTTCTTCTGGCGCTTTTATTGGAATTCCATATGGATAAACTGGGTCTGTACCACCGCCTACGTTGTTCTATACCACACTTTCTCCGTTTACTGCATTTGCCCAGGTTATTATGTAAAAGTTTTGTTTCCACTTTGCATACAGTGTGACTGTTGCACCGTTTGTTGTAGTGAGCTTTGATACCGTTGCACTGTTGGCGTATGATGTGCCTGTGCCGTCAGCTTTAGTATTCCAACCGTTGAATTCGTAACCTGTCTTTGTAAAGGCATTAGCGGTAAGGGTCTTTGCATCATCATAACCAACATTAGTTATTGAGGACATCGAACCGCCTGTGTTGCCATTGCCATTGAAAGCTATTGTGTACTTATTTTCGGTGAACTGTGCTATATATGTTGTATTGCCTGAAATAGCACCAACTGCAGGGCTCCAACCACTAAAAGTGTAACCCGTTTTTTTAGGCGTTGAACTATTATATGTTGGTGTGGTGCCATATGTTACATTGGTATCTGTTTCAAGTAGTGTATCATCATAATTATACCATTTGACGGTGTATTTGCGAATCGTCGCTGTAAATTGCGCTGTATAGTTCGTATCAACTGTAATTGCACCAACAGAAGGACTCCAACCACTAAAAGAATAAGTGTATTGTGCATCAGCAGCCCTTGATGGATTTGAAGGTGGTGTTGGTGTCTCTCCGTAATACACAGCTTCAGTTTTTAATGTCGTACCATCCCAATTTTTGAAAGTTGCAGTAACAGTCTCGTATTCAATATCAAGCTGTAATGTAAAATTAGACATTACAACTTTACAACCTCTTGCTGAGTTTGTTGATGCAACCGTTATTCTGTATGCAGGATAACAATCGGTATTTAAATGTGCCCAACCATTAGGGTTATTGCAAGTTACCGATGAACTTGTGCTTCCGTCACTTTCGCTAACTTCGTCAGATTTTGAATTAAACGCACTTGAGGCCGAGAAGGTATTGTCTTTATACCAACCAGCTTCATAGGTTATTTTTACATTTTCTGTTAAAAGATTATTGCCGCCAACTTTAACAGTACCTATTTTGGGAAAATAATTTGATATCCTTGCTTTATACGGTAGTGTATTAAAAACAGCAATAATTGTTTTTGTGCTACCATCTGCACCCTTATTAACCACAAAAGAGTCGCCATCTGTAAAATCAACTAACTTATTTAAAGTTATAGAAGTTGCCATTCAATCAACCTCCTTACAAATTATTTTTAAATTATCATCTAATTTAAATCATATAATAAGTAGAAAAATTACCTTTTTCCTCTACTCTTTCGCGGCAGCTCATAAATAGAAGAGCAGACTAGTTGTTTTTTTCGTTTAAAATTTGCCTTTTATTCTAAATTTGATTATAATATAATAGAGAGGTAGATAAGGAGTAATCAAATGATTTGTATTATTATTTCAATTATAATTTTAATAGTAAGCATAACAGTAAGATATAAGAAAGAAATAAATATATTATAGGAAAAAGTAAAAAAAGATTTTGATATTAAAAAACAAAAATTAATAAATTCTTATGAAGCTGAATTAAAAGAAATTGAAAAATTATATTAGGAATTAAAATTAAGAAAAGTAAATGATATAGAATTATTAGATAAATTTTTTGAAGAAGAAAGAGAAA
>JAEIGA010006062.1_pt1 | contig 18395 bp, 22 predicted proteins | sample 9270691 | NCBI WGS metagenome assembly JAEIGA01 (sample SAMN17057246, study PRJNA624740) | gut metagenome | biome: biome; isolation source: fecal sample | host: Bos grunniens | place: China: Xizang | collected 2019
ATTCTCTGAAAACACCCCCTATCAGTTTCGGATAGGGGGCTTCACAGTTTTTGATCAAATCATCTTAACTCATAAAATATTTATTGAGTCTAACTGTTTTAACAGCTTTGATTGTAATCTTACTACTTGCATCACTGCTGTAATTATTAGTAATAGTCATTCCTGTTTTTGCTAATGAAAATGTCATCATTCTTGAAACAACAGTGCCTGCATCAGCACTGATTGTATCAAACGAAATAGACCTGGTATTATTAGTTTTATCAGTGTTATCGAAAATGAATGTTCTGTCACCGAAACCACTTACACCACAGTTTACAATCAGAAGGTCATCATAGTAGAAGTTTCCGTAAGCTGCAATACTACCACTGCTCATGCTACCAGTATAGATGATATTTGTTCCGCTCCAATACTGGGTATAGTAGTTGTCATATACCGCTCTGAGATTAGTGATATTGCCACTGAAAATATCGGGCTTAACACCTGACCCTAAGCTGTTGGAAATATTGTCATCACCAGTAACAACACAGGTATTATTAGTGATAGCTAATCTGCTAGGTTTCTGCTGAGAAGGAATGTTAAAGAACTGGAAGTTAGTGCTGTTATTAACAACGTTACCTCTAAGGCATCCCTGGAAAATGTTATTGTCAATTCGTAACTCTGAACCGCCTCTAATTACGAACACATTTGCATAAGCGGTTGAAACAATATTTCCGCTAACTACAGTGTCAACATAGTTGCAAAGGTTGAAAACAGGCATTGTCGTACTGCTAGTATCGGTCTGCACATTATTAATAACGTTATTGCACACGCTACCAAGAATCATACCTGCCTGTGCAGTTGAAAGCTGATCGAGGAAACCGCCACCAATGGTATCGCAAGTGTTATTATGAACCTTGCTAAATGCCCAACACCAAGCATAAATGCAACTCTTTCTTAAATACTCGAAGGTGTTGTTGTAAATATCAATACCAACGTGCTGTAAACCTGCTACACCAGTATTCTGTGATTCAATAGCGGCATCGCATAAGAGGTTAGTATGAGTATCACTTCTACTAAACAAGCAGTTTCTGATAGTAATATAATGGCAAGTTGTGTTGTCTTTAGGTTCTACACCACCCTGTCCATGACCTGGCGAAACAGGTTCAATCTGAATAGCCGCTTCGGGATAAGCAACAAGGTCACTTCTTGAATATGCACCAAGGAATTTAACACCATCAACCACCACATTTTTGCATCCCATAAGCTCAATAGCGTGATAGCAACCATACTCTCTTATTGTAAACCCTTTAAGTGTAATGTCATGTCCATGACCGAATCTTAAAAGAGTAGCAACGTAAGCAAGCGTTGCACCATGCATATCGAATAAGCCGTCACCTTCAATAGTAATATTACCATTTCCAGTGTAACCAGGATGTGATTTAGCATCAAAACTCTCAAAATAGAAAGCATTATTGATTGAGTTCATTGTTGCATTTACAATAAGGTGAGTGCCATCTTTTAAGTAAATAATATTACCAAAATTATAGGTATCACTGCTGTTGAACTCAATAGCAGAATATGCTCCGCAATATGTAATTGCTTTGTTAAGAATATCAGCGCAATCAGCAAGTGTAGTAGAACCGCCAAACTGTTTAAAGTTCATGGTCGGCTCAAGTACAAGTTTTGCAAAATACCCATTCTTAGTTTTAAAGCAAGAAATATTATCAGCTGTTCCTGTTCTGTCAATGTAATACCAGGCTGAACCGCCATCATTTGCGGAATAGAAACCATTTGTTCTGCTTATAGTTCCTAAAACACAATCAGTATTTCCAAAATATTTAGCGTATCTAACTGATGTGGAAATACCGCTTTTAACAACAGCCACCTTATACTCAGTGCCGTTATAATCCTTAAACAGCACATAATCAAAGTTGTCATCAAAAGGTTTAGGTGTCTGATATGTTAATGCCTTGTTAGGTCTAAGAACAATTTCACTGGTGGTAATATCAGTACGCTTTCCGTCCAAGGTAAAGAATTCATCAAATTTACCTTTAAATCCCTTTCCTTTTACATTGTATGCACCAGTAGAAGTAGCGTTTACTTCTCCAACAATATTAATTTCTACATTAGACCCTTCTTCCGCTGAAAGTCTGCTTTCGCCTACAATAGCTTCACCAACAAGAGTAAAATCAGCATCACCCTTTACATTGATTTCTACATCCTTATACAGGTTAGAATAGTAATCGCCTTTTACTGTCTTATTATAATCTCCATTATCAGTTAAATTGTATGACCCAGTAACAAGTTCATAGGTATCTATAGGAAGTTTGAAATAATACTTGCTGACGTATATGTAATTACCAGTACCATTGTCATCCACATTATTAACAGCATTTTCAATAAACGAAGTGATCATATTCCCATTGCCATTAACAGAAATACAAGTATCGCACACTGCCTTGGAATTAATAAGATAATACCCATTATCACTGTTTATCTCAATGAGAGAACTGTTTGACAATCTAGCCAGGTTGTTAAATTCCACGTTTGTACACTGGACATCAACATCACCTGCAATATACATACCCTGTTCAGCACATTCGCCAAAAACAATGTTATCAATCTGCAAGTGACCTTCACTACCATTATAGACAATTCCTTTATAGCACTCGTTAATAAGCAGATTATGGAACAGGTTGTTAGTTCCGCTCAAGTCAATTACAGGAACATCATATACCTGTACACCTGCTGACCCATTAAGTTCAAGGTTGTAAATACCGAAGTTTTCAGCATCACCATAAATAAGAGCCTTATTAGAACCGCCCTTTAAGTAAAGACCAGTTGAATATCTGTCATATCCAAAGATAGAAACATTGTCTTTAGCTTCGATAGATGACACAAGATATTTACCATACGGAATATAAACACACCCATACCCTTTTTCACTGGCATAATCAATACAACCCTGGATAGCCGCAGTATCATCAGCACTTCCATCACCAACAGCAGGTGTAATACCATAAGGTGGATTTTTAACATTGAGCATGAAGTCAGCGAGAATATCTCTTACCACCTCTCCTATTGCACCGCTTGTGATATATTCTCTAATCATCTGTGCAACGAAATCGGGGATATTATTGTTATTCTCAACAAGTTCGTTAAGAATCCTGGTAACTTTGCTGAGAACCTCATAATAGCTAAGACTATCGTCATACACAAGAGGAAGGATTTTATGAACCCAGTATCTAATAGGTGATACTGTTGTAAACACACTATCTTTCATTTAAGCACCTCACCAAAGATTGAAAAACAAGTCATTAAGTTCATTAATGATCATCATATCTATATTAAGCATAGTTTCACGAAATTCGTTTAACAGCTTTGAATAGCTTACACCAGGGGTTTTACCCTTAATGTGTTCAATATAGTCCTCAAGACCATTAAGTCTATTAGTTGTGCTATTATTTCCACTATTGGAATTCTCACCATTCTCGGAATATGTCCTATCATTAGAATTATTTCCTATACTCTCACTGTTACTTACATCATTCTTGGTTTTTGTATTAGTTCCACCTACACCCTTATCAGTTATATGTTTTGCATTTGTCAAGTATCTAAGGTCAGCTACACCATTAATACCTTCCTGTGGGGTATCCGAAAAGTATTCCCACCTATCCTGTTCATGTCTTATTGTATCAACATCAGTTCCGTTAGATGATGCATTAGTTGTATTGCTTGTACTTCCTAAATCGTTTATTCTTCCATTCTTAGAATAGTCACCCCTATCACTATATTCACTGTCTGTATTTCCAGTTTCGTTTTTCTTTTTGTTATAGTCTTTAGTCAGATCAACGTCATAGAACGGATTAAATTCAAGTAATTCGCTCTTATAAAGTTGATTATAATAAGGCATGATTTCATTCATCCTGGATTCTAACCACAGTTTCCATAAGCCTACAGTTTCTGCGGCAATCTCCCTGGTGTAGAAATGCCTAATTATTTTGGTTTCCAAAACGCTTCTATAAGATTCATCAAAGATAGGATAATCGAAATCAAATATAGTTGGTCTAGCTTTTTCGATTATATCTTTTGTTTTAAGATAACCTTCGGAAGTATCAAGACCTGCCGCAGTTTCGCAGATGAATCTAACCTCTGTTGTATACTTGCTCAATTATATCACCTACCTTGTCCTATAGTCAATTAACATCTGATCAGGATTATCTCCTTCACCGCTGTCACCTGGAATCATGTTTTCATCATCTGTCTGCCTGTAATCTTCTCTGTATTCTACTTCCACATTAAGACCAAACATTCTGTTGATGTTTTCTGCCGCTTCTCTTCTTGCTTCAAGTCTGCTATATCTGCTTGCAATAGTGCCGCCCATATTTCTTGTAACCTCATCAGAAAGCATACGTTCTTTTTTCTGAAATGAGATATTTGAGATACCCAAGTATGTAAGTGCTTCATTCCAAATCTGAGTTTTAAGAGTATAGATTTTATCTGCTACAAAAGGTGCTTGTGTACTTATTGATTTGATACCATTAATGTCAAGATTTTTATCACCGAATATAACAGGTGCATTTCCATCGAACTCTTTATACAAGTTGAGAAGTGTTAATCTCTGTGGTTCAGTTCCCTGTAACAGTACTGGTGTTTTTTGCGCTCTTGCATTAACGTCAATAGTTTGATCCAGGTCATATAATCTCCTGGCATATCTCTTAACCATTCTTACACTGTTGGTTCTCAGATAGTTGTTATAAATAATAACACTGTCATTCTCATTAAGATCACGCTGATAACCATTGACGGCATAGGCTCTTCTTTTAAGAGGAACTCTGTAAACGCTTAGAGGTCCACCAGTAATAACCTGTAAAGCCATGTAATCTTCTAAATCGTCATCTTTAAAAAACACAGCCTGCCCATCAGTAAATAATGTGAATTCCAGGAATCGTCTGTCGATTTCTTCGGGAAGGTTTTTCCATTCAAACATAGATATAGCAAGTTCTGTAAGACGTTCAAGGTACTCACCGTAACTATGCATATTTCCTAACAGACTTTCACCGAATTCAGTTTTGTTTCTTCGTCTGCCCATAATCACGCTCCATTCGACCCACCTGCTACAGGTCTGTTATCTAAACTATAGTTTCCTATTTCTTCACCATTTCTCCAAAATGTTACACCATTGTCATACACAGAACAAATAACCTTTTCAGCATCAGCAGGTATACTACCATGAATTGTGCATCCTATGGTTTTTACATAATTCCAATGAGGTCTACCATGCCTGTCGGGCACTTTAACTCTGTTAACTGCATACCCATAAAGTGTAAAGAAGTCATCCACAATCTGAGCCTGTTTTGCATTAAGAGAGCATCTCCCCCAATAAAACTGCTGTTTCTGATTAGCTACATTTGCTCCACCGTTATGAAGTTTTCCTTTTACAATATCAGCAGTAGTAGTTGAAGCATGATACAGTTCATTCAAGTAACCTATTGAAGCGTTTATTCCCCTACTAGCCGCAACTGCACCAGTAACACCACCAGTTGCTATACCTGCACCTATTGAAGCTATAGAACCAAGTGCGCTCCAAGCCATAGGTACACTGTTTTGAGCAACCCACGCTTTCCACGCATCCATACTCCATGAACACATCGGGTAACCGCTAAGTTCAAGTGATTCAGCAGAAAGAAGTTCTTCACCGCTACCCTTGTAGTGTTTTGGTCTTAAAACGATCTGAACTGGCTGTGTAAATGTTGACATTAAGTATATTGAAGGATTTGCCTGTTCAAAGAATTCGTATCTAAGATTTATAGCATCTCCAAGAGAATTATCAATGTGTATGAAGTTATAAGGATATGTGAAAAGTTTTTTATTCTTAGGTTCATACCCATCAATTCTGTCAGAAGCAGTTAGACCAGGCATTGAAACATCAACAGGTGTAGCACTTGCACCATATGGAATTATATGACCTGCACCAGGAACTATACCACCATTATCGGGAATCATAAATTTGGGGCACATATATATTCCAAGAATTGAATCAGGCTTAGAATAGTACTCAGCAATTTTTTCATCGATGTCTGCCGCACTATCTTCACTTAAATCATATGCATATAATGTAGCACCACCATAAACACCGTCGTATATAGTGCCGTCAACTTCTTCAACATCTGCTATCATTAATATAACAGCAAGTTCTTCCATACCATCATGAAGCGGTTCATAATTATTAAAAACGTATTCACCTACTGTTATTGATTCGGGTGTAATATTATCACCTACATTGTCTGTATCAGGGTGTTCTCTTACAACAAAACACTGATTAGGAACATAGTCAGTTGCCCAAGTCTGCATCTCATCCAGGGTGTAGCTTATTTCGGATACATTGTCATTGATGTAGTCTACTTTATTTACAAAAGCATAGAACCATTTGTTTCCAAAGTTCCAGTTCTGAAACATCATATAATTAACGTCATAAAGGCTCTCAGCATTTGCACCTACTCTGCAAGTTCCCTTGTTAACTCGCTGATAAGTTGAATCAGCAATAGACTTTTTAACCTTAGACAGAAAATAATTCATTTGTGCTGATTTGTCTGTCCAGTATATTGTGTGTTCATAATTAACGTCAAGAGGAACATTATGCAAAAGCCTTATATTATTCCTTGGTTCAATCCACATATTATTCCTTTCATAAGGCGGCATATTTCAGCCGCCCTTTTTCTATACTGCAAGCTAGTTGCTAAGTTACATATTAATGTTATACTGAATCTTAATGAAGAAAACTGTAATTGAGAATTCTGCTGAAACAGCACTAGCACTGGTATTCTTTAATCTAACAGCCGCACCTGCCGCAGAAGCATGAGCCGCCATTGACCTGGCAAAAACATTTGCGTTTCCAGTGTTATATGCACATATCGCAACAGGGGTAAAACCTGCAACACTCCCAGGAATTCCAAGATCACTTCCAGTAATTGCTATTTCTGCATTAGCATTGGCAGTGTAGGTATATGTGAAGGATTTTCTTCCCATACTAGCGCCTATTGTTTCATCGAAATAAGTGCGTAAATCTGTGACAGAATCGTTAGTATCATTGATTGCGTTCTCATTAGCAACAATACCATTATCCATATTGTTCAGCTTTGCCGCAGTAATAACATCACCTGTATTCCATTCTACAGGATTATATGCCATAAAAATCACTCCTTTCATGGTGTAGCTAGTCTGCGTAGCTAAGACCAACTATCGCAGACCCAACCACACCTTTTTTGATTATCAGTTTTTTGTGAGAGTAATAGTATCACCAACACTTGCATCAGGAGTAATAGCCGCCGCAGTGTAAGTATCACCATTGAACTCAGCAGTAACAGTAGTTGTAGAAACATCCTCGGGGAAAATGTATGCGCCATATCTCTGAACTGCCACACCCTTAGTTGTGTTATCCTGGTTCTGCACAAACTGAACATAAGAGCCATTAACAATAGCCGCATCACCATCAGTGTTGATAGTTACTACAGTAGCACTATCTCCAACACTTACGCTGTCAACAGTTGCAGTAATAGTTGCAGGATTAGTGATAGTAGCATCATCAGTTACGAACACAATAGCGTTGCTGAACGGAGAATAGGAAATTGTTTTCCAATCATTGTAGAAGTAATTCCAGTACAGACCACTTGCAACGTATGTTTCAGTAAACTTTTTAAGATTGTCATAAATCTGAAACCACTCGCCGTCAACAATAACAGCCTTGACGTTAGCCATTAGTTCAAGTTCAGCAGAAGTAATTTCGTCAATGCCATCAGAAGCCGCTCTGATAATATCAAATCTCTCGTTATCGAAAGAAGTCCAATCATCAATAAGTCTAAGTCTGCCCATGAAGTCTGCCTTATCCATATTGAAAGCACTGGCAAGAACATTAACATCATAGCTTGCGTTGTACTCAGCATCCATGAAAATGTACTGATCTTCTTTAGCAGTAAAAGTGTGAACACCACTGTTGTTATATTTAGTATTCATAAACGTGAGAGAATTAGATGTACCTCTAAATGCCACAGCCGCATCTTTAGGATCAGTTCCGTCACCGATAGACTTCGGGAACATCTGACCATGAGCAATACCCTTAATCAGCATATACTTAAACAGAAGGTACTCATCGTATTCAGCCGCAGTATAAACGCTGTCAACAATCCTGGCAATAAGATCAGTTACACCATCAGCAGAAGTAAATGCTCTTGCAAGATCTTCATCCTGGATGGTTACAGGGTACTGTACTCTCCAGTTCATAACATGGAAAGCCGCACGAACATCGGGAATAGTTCTCTTGAACTCTCTTGCTTCAGCCTTCTCAGCAGAGAACTCCCTGGCTTTAGCAATGTTTACGAATACTTCCTCAATAGACTCACCATAATTAATCATACCCTTTTTGAGGTCACGATAAGGATTGTTGTAAGTCTTAGATGTTACCCTAACAAGCGCAATACGATTTACAAGAGCCGCAATAAACTGGTTAGCAAGAGCGGGATAACCGCAGATGATTTCACCAACCCTCGGAATTTCATTAGCCTGTGTTACCTGAGGAACAAGGCTCTGATACTCAGCACTGGCATTTGCTCTGATAACATTCAGAATGTCCAGGGTACCGGCATTAAGATTTGAAACTGCTACTTTTCTAGCCATAAAAATCACTCTCCTTCTTTAAATAATGAATCAAATGTAAGTTTTTCTTTAGGGGTATCATCGTGATCATCAGGTGGAATTAATTTATCGTCTGCGTTATCATCGACTTTACCCATAAATCTGTTACGATATTTCTGCCGCCATTCAGCGTCATTTTCCTCATACCTCTGTTTCCAGTTTCCCGATTCTGTTACCCTGGTGTTGAAATCATTAAGTGTATCAGTAACATCTTCCAAAAGAGAAATTGCTTCATCAGAAGTATCTTCACCAAGTCTTTCAGACAAGGCTCTTGTAATTTCTTCAAGTGTTCTTACTGCCATTTTTATTCTCCTTTCTAATAGTAATATCTGATCATCATCCAAACTGGTAAATTATTCTTATTAATGCCGCTTGGATTATCGGGAGGTATGGTAGGCATGGGTGTTCCAGGTGTATAATTTTTTAGGAACTCATACCATTTTCGTGCGTTTGTTTTTCTATCAGGTTGGTCAAGATTGTTCGGTCTTTCAAAATTATAAAGGAATACATAGGCAAGATATTCGGGTGTTTCAGTGCTGTGAATGAATTCATCGAAGCTCTCGGGGTACTGGCTTGTTTTAATCCATTGACCTTTATTCACCGTTTCTTCGCAAATCCATTTCATCTGAGCATCACCATTATCATTCTCATATCCGTTAGCATGAAGCCAGTCTGTAATATTAGTTGAAGGTGTCCATTGTACTAAACCCCACCCAAGTCTTACATTTGGTGTAAGATTCTGCCAAATCCCTGGGTTTATATTAGATTCAACTTCCATGTTTCCTAACATTCCGCAGGTAGCTTCAAGTGTCCACCCATAAGAATTAGTGATGTCATATACTATACAGGCATTATTTTCCATTTCACTCTGTGTCAAGTATCTGTTTCCTTTAATCCACTCATTTCGCTGAGTTGCTCCACCACTTCCATATCTCCATAAATGCGTCCATTTAGAAGCAGATGAAGCTGATGAATTTATAGAAACTTGATCAGCAAGAGCATACCTGCTACTATGCGCTCCCATTGTAACACCACTGCCAGTGCCGCCAGTGTAAACCATTTCGGTATGTCCTGATCTCCAAAGAATGTCACCTGGTTTCCATTCACCTTGTATGTTTACCTGTGTGAAGTTTAATGCTCTTAACCACGCTTCTTCAGAACCTGTCGTAATAGCATTTCCGCTATAAGCAGAACCGACAGCTGTCTGATAAGCCGCTTCAACATCAAAATCACCTGCGGCAAGAGAATACCACATCAGACTTGAACAATCATAGTATGTTATACCATTAACTGTCTGCTGATTTCTATAACTCTGTGAATATCCTACTTTAGCATTATTACAGGCTTTAACACAAAAGGTGTATGCTGTGTTTATATCAGGCATATCATACTCCTAAAAGTCTTTTCCACATTTTATCAGAACACTCACCATATTTACCGCAATCAATACCATAAGCACCCTGGTTACTCTGAAATGAAAGAATAGCGTATTCAGTATTAGTTCCGCATATTCCATCAATATCGAGCGGTTTTCCATTTGCTCCCAGGAAACCTGATGACCTTAACAACGATTGCAAAATCAAAACGCACTCACCAGTACAACCTTTATAAACAGGCTTAAACTCAATCATCACTACCACCACCCAGTTTGTCTGTTAATCTTTGCAATGCTAATGTGTTGTTGTTCAGTGATTCTGTGATTTTTGACATTTCGTCCTTATGCAATTCATCCGCTTTTTCCATACGGATATACATTGCAATACAGGCTACTATAGGAAATCCCAAAGCACCAATCAACTGCGATAAAGTAGCAAAGTCCATAACACCACCACCTTCCTATTTGATTTATTTAATTGTATCACATTTATTGACAATATGCAAGAGTTGTAGTACAATAGAAAAAAAGCAGGTGATAAAATATGACAAATTATTATGACGGCACAAAACTTCTGTCAATGATGGATATTAATGGTAATCTTCCCGAAATTTATATGTGTACAACCAATAGAACTGGCGGCAAGACAACCTGGTTTAACAGATACCTTGTGAAGAAGTTTATTGAAAAGCGTGAGAAGTTCTGCCTTATTTACAGGTTTAATTACGAACTGGATGACGTTTCCGATAAATTTTTTAAAGACATAGGTGAACTGTTTTTTACTGGTTATTCCATGAGAAGTGAACGAAGAGCAAGCGGAATTTTTCATGAACTCTTCCTGGTTAATAAATCATCTGATGATGAGAACGGAGAATCATGTGGTTTTGCTGTTTCGCTTAATGCGGCAGATCAGATTAAAAAATATTCGCATTTGTTTAACGAAGTATCCAGGATGTTAATGGATGAATTCCAATCTGAAACAAATCATTATTGCTCAGATGAAATACGAAAGTTTATTTCTATCCATACTTCAGTTGCAAGAGGTCAAGGTAAACAGGTCAGAAGAGTGCCAGTATATATGATTTCTAATCCTGTGTCTATCATTAATCCGTATTATACTGAAATGGGAATTTCTGCCAGGTTAAAAGATGATACGAAATTCCTAAAAGGTGATGGTTTTGTTCTTGAACAGGGTTTCGTAGAATCTGCCAGTAAAGCACAAAAGATGAGCGGATTTAATAAGGCTTTTGCTAACAATGAATATATCGCTTATTCCACTGAATGTGTTTACCTTAATGATAACAAGGCTTTTATAGATAAGCCTGATGGAAGAGGAAAGTATCTTGCAACTATAAGGTATAACAACTGTGATTATGCTATTCGGGAATATGCTGATTCGGGTGTCATTTATTGTGATGACCATGATGATTCAACTTACAAATACAGAATATCTGTAACAACAGAGGATCACCAAGTCAATTACGTTATGCTCAAAAGAAATGATATGTTCATTAATAATATGAGATTCTACTTTGAAAAAGGGTGCTTCAGATTTAAAGACTTAAGATGTAAAGAAGCAGTTATGACCCTTATCAGCTACTAGGTATCTACTGTTGTATTCATTACTTCTACGAACAGGGTAGCACACTTGGAATACAGTGCCTGTCGCATTTACGGATTCGCTGTCCGATTTAGTGAACCAACAGTTAAAGATATAAAATAAGACCCAGGAATGAGAGTTTCTCTCACCCTGGGTTTTATATTATCTGTAATTATCAAGGTTTATAGTTTCAAGTTCCTTTTTGGTTATCCATTTCCTTCTGCAATAACATTCTTTACATACCAGTGCTTTCATTTTGTAAATCTTATTCCTTTGCGTTGACGTTATCTTCTGATCGCATATTCTAAAATCTCTGCTGCCACAGCACTTGCAAGAATAATCTTTGTACCTTCCCATTAATTATCACCTGTACTTCCAAAACCACCCCTGTCAGGGTTTCCAAGTTCATCAACTTCTACCAGTGTGACCTTTGGCATTTTCTTCTCAATTCTGAACTGGCATATCCTGTCATTCTTATGAATGTGGGTATCTCTCATAGCTATCACAGGAATACCCCATTCATCATTGTCACCGCAGTATGATTCATCAATGACACCAACACTGTTGGTCTGAATGATTCCCCATTTCTTAAACGTACTGCTCCTGGGTGCGATATGCGCTTCATATCCTTCGGGAAGTTTCATTGCTACACCAAGGTGGATAATTCTGAATTCACCCTTCACCAGGTCAACATCCTCTGCTGATCTGAGGTCAATCCAATCACCTATACTGATTTTATCGATGGGGTATATCTTTACTCTTCCGTACTGGTCTTTAAGATACTTAACTTTAATCTTCATATCAATCTCCAATATGTACTAAAGCATAAACAACAGTTGCTACCACTGAACCAACTAAACAACCTGCAATGAATTCCATTAATCATCACCTGCTCTTCTACACCATACGTAACCTGCTTCATCATAGAATGGACAAGCGTAACTAGAACAGTTTCCGAAATCCACGCTAACATCACTGTTATCAGTATCCACATATGAACCATCCTCAGCTAATGAAGTTTCACTAACTGAATGTCTACTCACTAATCTCTTCCACGGGCATAATTTCAACATAAAATACCTCACTTATCTCTCATCTCATAAAAACCTTCAACAAGTAATATACCACCTCTTATTCTCTTTGGCATTAGCTTTCCTGGTATCTTTAATCCTATCTTGAAATCTTTTAATGTTTTCCTTCCTTCCTTTAAAAAATCTCTTTGTTCTTCTGTTAACTCTGTTGCTTCTTTTGTTCCCATTGCTGCCTGGAATAAGTCCTTACACCTGTCAGGCATACCTGCACATTTTATGTTGTAATATGGCTTATCTATAGGTTCTAAATCTTCTGCTACAACGTGTTCTATATAAGTTTTCTGTCTTACAAAGATAGCTTCATCCCAAGTAGCTTCAAGTTTCCAACAGCAGAAGTTTTTATCATGAACTGTTATGCCCTTAACTTGGTCAGGATTCAGATTACAATGAATACTATCTGTATCTGCGTATATGAATCCTGGCTTATCGACACCATGGTAGTTCTTCTGAGCCGCTCTTATGGTGAAGTTTCTTGCGTAACTTGTAATAGCTGAACCTACTGGAATGTAACCTGGTACTTTACCTGCTTCTCTAACTTGAACAAACCCTATACTCTTGTCATCTTTAACATACGCATACTTGAAACTGCTATCCTCAGATGAAGCCATCTTTCCGTACAAGTTATTCAAAAACAACTTAGCTAAAGTTCTTAATGCTCCCTTGCTCTCAAGTTTTATCTTCTTGTATTTCTCAATGTATTCATCAAAAATACCTACTTGGCTATCAAAATAACAACCGTCAAGTATCTCGAAGTCTATGACGTTATAGTGTTCTCTGAAAAGAATATAATCAGTGCAAGTCATTGTAAGTTCAACTCTAGTGTCTTTTAATTCTCCATCAAAACCTCTGTAAAATGCACTTCTTATGCCTGTCTTTTTGTTGACGTAATCACTGCTTTCCAGTGCTTCATTGCCGTCATAAAGTAAAGAACCTTTGATCTGTATAAATGGTAACATTCCTTCCTTAATGTAGAACCTGGTCTTAATTCTGATAAACCAGTATCTATTATTTTCTCTTGCTTCTTTAGGAATAGTGTTACCTTTCCAAAATCTTGGTTTTCCAACTGGGTATCTGTTTCCGCTCTCGCTACTCATCATTGATGGGTATAGACTATTCACATCTGCTGTCACACCATTAGTGTATATTAGATTTTCCTTGCCCTTACACAAATAGCACCAACCACCTTTATACGATTTTCGTATATAATCACCAGTTGATATGCCTGGTTCTACATCGCAAGGTATTTCATAAACATTAGGAAACAATGTTTCATAATCTCTTCCCATCATAAATTTGTATTCGGATAAACAGCAAGAGCCTATTGTCAATTTGTTATGACCCTGGTCAAACATGATTTCCAGTGCTTCTTTGACAACGAGAACATCGTTAGCTATATATTTCTTCTCATCATCTGTTATGGTACAACCTGCATATCTGAATCCCACATACTCCATATCTAGTTTTTGATGTTTTGTGTTAAATGATTTGCCTATTGCCTTTACTGAAAACGGGAGCAATTTTAAACTATCTCTAAGTTCTATTATATAATCATTGACTTTGATAGTTATGGTATACCACATACCCTTATCAGATATTGAATACTTGAACGTGTTGTTCATCATCTTCTTATTACTGTCGAATTCCACATCATATTCATTATCACCTGTTTTGTGTGTAGCTTGCTTCATTTCCAGTTGCGACAGCAGATAATCTAACCAAAAACTACCATCAAATTTCAAGTTATGATAGTAACACACCATGTTACATTTTAGGCTTTTAAAATAAGCAAATGTTTCATCAATGCTGTGAAGAATCTTAACGTCCTCTGTGTACATCTCAACGCAAGCTGATGCCCAAACCTCTGTATTAGTCTGACCAGTATAAACTGTGGTTTCAAAGTCACAGACAAAATACCGCCACTTGCGTTTTCTAGCCATGTTACCATTCATCCTCATATTCTTCACTGTCGAGATCATCTTGCATTTCTCGCATTTCTTGTGCTGATGGTATCTGACCTGTTATAATGCGTTGAAGTTCTTGAACTGCCGCATCATGCCTACTGTCACCTTCTCCGTAACTGATAGCAACTGACGCTGTTTCAACTGCTTCCGAAGGATTGTTAGCTAAAGACCTGGCTACTTCATCTCTGCCCCTGGCATTAACCTCTCTGTCAAGAACTGCTCTTAAATGTTCTGCGGCTCTTCCTTTTCTCTTTCCTACTGAATCAATTAAGTTGTAAATGCCTTGCAGAACCATTTCGCCCTCATACAACGAAGGTTCTGTCAATGCTGTCTGTGTTTCAGCCTGGTCTTTTGCTCGCCTGGATCTATTGAAGTCTGTATCTGAAGCTGTTACTTCCCTTGGGTCTGAGTATATGCGTTTTGTAAGAGCCGCTCTCTTACCTGCCATCGATCTCTCATGCTGTCTGCCTTGTTCGCCTGTCATAAGTTCGCCAGTTTGAGTATCCACATACCTGGCTTTCTTATAAAGCTGTTTATTCGCTCTTTCTAACGCTCTTATTGATGCTTTTGATGGTTTCTTAGGTTCTTTTGGTACTACCTGCTGATCGAAGAAAAAACCTCTGCTCTCCATGCCTTCTATCTTTTTAAGCAGTTGCCTTCTCTTCTGCTTGTATTCAGACAGAACTGTTTTCTTGCGTTTAGCCATCTCTGAACCTCATCAAATAAAATAAGGCGGAATCGTTAAGACTCCGCCTGTTAGGGTGTTACTTAGTTCCGCTTACACGATAGAGCAAGTGATGAAATCTTTGCCCTGGCGGTTCTTGCTCGGAAGTCTATAGGCTTTTACCGCCCATGCTTCTTTCTCGCCTGCCATCTCATCAAAGATGTCAAGGAAAGCGTTCATGAAAGATTCTGAACCTGTACAGTATCTAGCGCCGCCCTTATCAGCAATGATGTACTGCGTATACTCCTTGTCATCACTCTTCTCGTTGTGAACCTTAAGCACTGCGAAATAATCGGGATCGATGATCACAGCACCTTCCTGAGTTGCCGCATCGAGTTTGATAGCATCAGACGTATCCTTCACTGCGATACGCTCTTTCGCTGTCAGATTCTTGCTACACTCTACGATTTCTACTGAAAATCCTCTGTTCTCTCTCATTCCTGGTTCTCCTTCCTATTACTGGTTCTCGGTTTCGTTGATAGGCTTGCGTGTGATGGGATCGAGTTCCACAGCGTTCTGCATGAAAACATCCTCTTCGATTCCGTACAGCTTTTCTACGATCGTGTGATCCTTGACGAAAACAGATTTCTCGTTCTCGTTGTCAGTAGCCTGGATAGCCTTAAGAATCTGAGAATCATTCTTGAAGGTTCTTGCAAAAGCGAAACCTCTCTCGAACGTGTTACCGCTTGTGGTATCAACCACCATGACAGTTCCGATAGTTCCTTTGATTGTTCTCGTTACCATTTTTGCCATTTTTCGTTCTCCTTTCGATTTGGCAGTTTGTAGTGTAGTGCCTTGCGGCAATGCTGATGGATGGAATCGAACCATCATCCCTGGTGTGATAGCCAGTGTTCTACCTGATTAAACCACATCAGCTACCTTAGAGGAAGAAAACCATGCTTGGCTACTCTTAAATTATAACCGATTTTTCAGATAAATGCAAGAGTTTTCGGAAAAATTTTTCGGTTAAGTTAGGTTAGACTAACTCCGCTTATTCCCCGAAAAACCATTTGTGCAATGATGTCATTACAAGACCATTATCAACAAACTTGCCGTCAAGGATTGAAAGAGTATACCCATAAAGAAACTCGGATACTTCCCTGGCAATCGATTTGATGGAATCATCGGGAATGATAGCTGTCATTCTAAACTTGAAATCGTCAGTATAAGCTGTGATCTCATAGGTGTTTTCGTGATGGTCGATACAAGTAGAAACCTGGCAACCTTCAATTTCCTCTCTCACTAAGTCCGCAATCTTGTGAACTACCGCAAGCTGTTCGTGCATTTTCATTCTATACCTCTCTTTCTTAACCCCAAGTTTCAGCCATTTTTCTAGCCACATTCGGGAATGTCTTACTTCTTAAATTCTGCCTGTCATCACTCTTAAGTGAGATAGCATCATAGATCCATTTAGCCTGACGTTTCTTAGACCCATCGGGAGCAATCCATTCTTTATACTCAATTTTAGGTTCTTCAAAAACTTCCTGTTCAAGCGGTTTCAGATTTTTAAGCCATAAACAAGTAGTTTTAACTGCGTTGTCACCAAACCACCAAGGCTGAACCTTCTGCGTATACTTCTTGGGAAGTCCATATTTCTTGCATAAATCGGGAAAATACTGCTGAATATAGTTTCCGCTTATGATTCCAACTGGATTTTCAACAGCTATCTTATCACAATCGGCATTAAGAATCTTTCCAAAAAATTCAATACCTTCACGCTGTCTACCATCCGCTCTTTTACGTTCGAAATGTCTAGCTCCCGAAACTGTTAAATGTGTACAAGGTGGAAAAGCTATGATCATATCCCATTTGCCATCGATTACATGATAACTACCATCAGCTGTCCAAAAGTCACAATTTCCGTTAATGATTGGAAGTACATCACCTGGAATGTGCCATTCGGGATGACCACCGCTAGGCGGCAAAATGTCTGCTGAATAGGCTTCGTGTCCAAGCTGTCTGAATTCTATACAGACACGCTGTGATTCCTCGCAAGCTACTAAAACCCTCATTCTATACCTCTCTTTCTTATATCTTTGGCACTATTGCCAATTTCCGATGGGCGGGATTGAACCGCCCTGGAAGTCCTACTATCGGAATCACGCGATTTCATCCTCAAAGTAATCTGTAACTGCATCACTCACCGCCTGGAATAAAACGTCCTCTCTAGCAATAACGTCCATTTTTTCCCAACGCTGTGTATAAACATCCTCACAAAATTCTATATCCATGTCAAAATTCATATATGCCCTGGCTACATCATCGATGTATTCCATGACCATTTCCCTTGCTCTGTAAGTATCACAGTAATAAGAGCCTGTCAAATTTCCAGTGATGTCCGTTTCCTGTAAAGCACCATACACTTTACTAATGCTCTCTGTGAGTGATTCACCATCAAGAAAACCATCTTCCATGTCGTTGTATAGCCATTCTCTGACATCCTCATACATCATTTCTCCGTAAGTCCTCATGATTTTTCCTCTCTTTCTGTGTGCGGCACTATTGCCGATTTCGGAAGGGCGGAATTGAACCGCCCTTTGACCACCAGGTTTCCGAATTACTTTTCAGCTAACTTTTCGATTGCCTTGATTGCTTCTTCATATACTCGCTTTTTTGCGTTTGCCTTCTCGCAATACTCAGCACCCCATGTTTCAGAATCATATTCAACATATACATAGTCAACGCTTGTGTTTCCTTCATCGTCAACAGTTTCAACTCTCTTAAACTGCATCGTGTCACTCTGCATTTTGTCAACGATTGCATCAATCACGTTTGCAAGAGTTTCGATCCTGTCCATTTTGTTTCTCAGATTGTTAGTCATCATAGTTTTTTTCCTCTCTTTCTTATGATATTGTCAGACAATTCTGACAATTCCCACATCTCGGAATCGAACCAAGATCTCACCACCAGGCTATGGGCTCTAGGCTCTCCGAGATGTCCTTTCCTCATCTCTTGACTATATGATACCACACCC
>JAEIGA010006063.1_pt1 | contig 18395 bp, 17 predicted proteins | sample 9270691 | NCBI WGS metagenome assembly JAEIGA01 (sample SAMN17057246, study PRJNA624740) | gut metagenome | biome: biome; isolation source: fecal sample | host: Bos grunniens | place: China: Xizang | collected 2019
AGGTACAACTAAATATGACAAATTATGTTGAATTTCACAATAATAAAAGATTAACCAAAATAGATGGTAAATGATTTACACCTACTGAATATGAAAAAAATTTATATAATGAAAGTGGGCAATTTATTTAAAACTGTCTATGTTAAAAAAATATTTTTGATAAAAATATATATGGTCATTTCAAAAGTATAATTTTTAAAATAAACTTAAAATCTACTAATCTATGTTTTTGGGGTAATTTTTCATTACTCCCAATATGATTAAAAGAATTGTATAAAAAAGATAGGTTTTCATCTATTCTCTATTATTTATTTTATTAAATGAATAAAAAAATAAATATAATATTCACATCATGATTTATATAGTGAAATATACTGATATACATTTAGCTATTTTCGAAATTAAAAAGAAATATCTAGATTTAAAAAAAGAAAATTTTAAACTAATCGATTTTAAAATAAAACCAGATTTTTTAAATGAAATTCTTCAAATAGACATATTTAATCAATTTAATGTATTTATAATAATAAATTGTGCTTTCTTGTCTAAGAATAATGTTTTTAATGATGAACAAGATATCTTTAACAATTTAAATAAAGTCTTAGATAAAGATATTTATTTATTAACTGATGATAAAATTTTATCAAATAAGGAATTTAATAATTTAACTAAAAATTTTAAATTATTAGAAATTAATAATATTAATGATAAGAATAAAAAAGAATTTATTAATTATTTATTAAATAAGCATAATGTTGTATTAGAAAAAGATATCTATGCTTTATTATTAAATAACTTAAATAATAATTATGGAGTAATTACTAATGAAATTAATAAACTAAGTCATCTAATGTTAGAAAAAACAACTAAAGATGAATTAAAGAAAATTATTTCAAATTATAATGATGAAAATGTTTTTAAATTAGTGGAAAATATTCTATTAAAAAAACAAAATCAAACATGAATAATTTACAATGATTTATCTAATAAAAAAAATGATGAGATTATGATTATTAATGCCATCGCAAGTCAATTGATAAAGATATTTTTTGTTTTAAAAATGTTAAAAAGCAATATAGCTATCAATGAGATTTCTAAACTAACTAAGGTTCCTAGTTATTTCATAATGAATTATCAAAAATTTTTTAATCATTTAAATGTTGAAAAATTACAAACTAAAATTAATGCCCTTTATGAATTAGAACTTAAAATTAAATTAAATCAAATAGATAAAAAATTAGCTTTAAAAGAAATGATTATTAATTGATTAATAAATTAATTAATTAGTAAAATAATAATATGAATAAGGAAAAGTATCTTAGAAAAATTCAAGAAAAATTTTTTTTAAAAAAAGGGCAATTTAGAGTTTCTTATTGTTGAATATCTAATTATCAAATAAAATTATTTCATGTTAAAACTTTAAAACATTTTCGAGAATTTGTTGAACCTTTAAATTTTATGGATGATTACTGTGGATATTTATTAAAACCACAATTTATCTTTGAACTAAAAAAAAATCAAATTAATTTTGATATTGTTGTTTTAAATCAAAATTTAAAAATAAGTAAACTATATCCAAATTGTCAAAAAAATTTTAAATTAAATATGATGACTGAACCAAAGGCTATTTTAATTTTGAATGAAAATAGTATTAGCTTCTTAAAAATGAAAGTTGATGATGTATTGAAACTTTCTAAAAATAATTTTAATTAAATAATTATTTCTTATTGATAACATTAAAGCAACGCAAACAAATATTATCATTAGTTATTAATTCATTTGCAAAATGATTTCAACAACGATCACATCGTTTAAAATTACTTTTTTTAATCTCAATATTTGTTATATCTTTAGAAACTAAAACCTCAGCAACATTTAATCAACGTTTTAATAAATTTATATCAATATCAAAATTATTATTGATTATAACCAATGCTTCATTTGACTTTTTGAACAAACCTTCTTGTCTAACTATTTCAATTTTGTTATATATTTCATTTTTTAATTTAAAGAAATTTTTCATAATTTTTAATTCATCTTCACTAAATTTAATATCTATAGTTGTTGGGAATTTTTCTAAATTAATACTTGGCTTCTTGTTTAATTTATTAAATAATTGATATGCTTCTTCACAAGTGTGAGGCAGAATTGGGTTAAGGACTAATAATAATTTTTCTAAAATATAATAAATAGTTGTTTGACTCTGTCTTCTTGATAAACTATTGGATGCATTACAATATAATTCATCTTTAATAATATCAAAATATCATTGACTTAACTCAATTGTAAAATTATTTATCGTTTTAATGACAGAAATAAAATCATAATTATTATATGAATTCTTAATTAATGTTAAATTTTCATTTAAACGATAAATTACATAACGATCTTCAAATCTTAATTCATCAACTATATCCTCACTAGGATTAAAATCACTTAAATTAGATAATGAATATCTTAATAATGTATTTCTAATTCTTCGATAAGTTTCAGCTACTTGCTTAATCATATTATTACCAATCCGTGTATCAACTGAATAATCACTACTAGCTGCTCATAATCTAAGTATATCTGCACCATATTCATCACAAATTTTTAATGGATCTATTGTGTTACCTAATGATTTAGACATTTTATTTCCTTTTTCATCTAAAACAAATCCATGTTGTAGTAAATATTTATAAGGAGCTTCATTATTTAAAATAACTCCATTAATAAGTGAAGAATTAAATCAACCTCTAAATTGATCAGAGCCTTCAAAGTACAAATCAGCAGGATAAGGTAAATGATAATGTTTTAAAATATTAAATGATGAACCTGAATCAAATCAAACATCTATAATATCTTTTTCTTTAAAATATTTTTTTGATTGATCCATTCATTTAGGAATAAAATATTCAACTGGCTTTGAGAATCAAATATCAATTCCTTCATTATCTAAAATGTTGATAATATGTTTAATTAATTTAATATCAGAAATAGGATTATGGTTTTCATCAAAAATAATTGGGATAGGCACACCTCAACATCTTTGCCGAGAAATACATCATTCCTTACGTTTTAAAACCATTTCTTTAATGTGTTCAATGTTCTTTTGGTTGGTACTATGTACTTTTTTTAATGCATTTAAAATATCTTGACTAATAGCATCAATATTGACAAATCATTGCTTAGTAGCTCGATACATTACAGGTTTTTTACTTCTTCAATCATGAGCTACGGAGTGATTAATTTGTTCTTTAAACAATAGATTTTTACTTTCTAATAAGCGATTAATGATTAACTCATTAGTTTTTAAATAGAATTGATTAACTAGTTCTATATCATCTACTTCACAAGTAAATTTACCTTCGTCATTTATAGGACAAAAAACACTAATATCATATTTTTTACAGGCATAATAGTCATCCAAACCAAAACCAGGTGCATTATGAACTAAACCTGTTCCATCATTATCACTTACATAATCTGCTAAAATTATGAATCCTTCTTTGTGTTTATATAAAGGATGGGTATATTTTATGTATTCTAATTTTGAACCTTTAAATGTATCAACTTCTACATAATTATCTATTCCAATTTTATTAAAAACTTTTTCCTTTAAATTACTAGCTACTACAAAATATTCATTATCTTTTTTAATTAATGAATAATCTACATTTTTATTAACAGCAATAGCTAAATTACTAGGAATAGTTCAAGGTGTTGTAGTTCAAATAATAAATTTAGTATTAACAGGAATTATATTATTTTCTTTAGCATTAAAAGTTACATAAATTGCTGGGTCAATAACATTATGATATTCTATTTCAGCATCAGCTAAAGCACTTTTAGTACTTCATGATCAAAATACTGGTTTAAAATCTTGAAACACTAATTGTTTTTCTACCATCTTAGTAAATAAATTTAATTCATCTAATATGAAGGTTTTATCTAAGGTTAAATACTTTTTTTCTCAATTAGTTAATAAACCTAAACGATCAAATTGTGATTGTTGAATCTCAACTTGTTTTAAAGCATATTCATAACAAGCTTTACGTTTTTTAACTGGATCATTAATTGTTTCAAATGATTTATCATTCTTTGAAATAGCATTTTCAATTGGTAAGCCATGTGTATCTCATCCATAAATAATTGGAGCATAATAGCCTAACATTAGTTTTTGCCTAATAATGATATCTTTAATAATTTTATTTAATGCATGTCCAACATGGATATTCCCATTTGCATAAGGAGGTCCATCATGCAGAATAAATGAATTATTTGACTTATTTTGGTTCAAAACTAATTCATAGATATTAAGATCTTTTCACAGTTTTTGAAAAGTTGGTTCTTTAATATTTAAATTTGCCTTCATTTCAAAATTAGTTTTAGGCATTAAAAGGGTGTCTTTATAATCTTTTTCCATATATTTTCTAAATGTAATTTGCCTTTAATAAATTATAAAGCATTTTAAAAGGTAAATACAATAAACCTAAAAACATATATGAATTAAAAACGGTGTAAAAAATACCAAAAGAAGATAAATTCATTTTAACAATACTATAGTTATTATCAATGCTTGTACAATGATAATTTATAATTAAATTCATAGAAAATCATCCATTAGAATTAAGATTTAAGTAATTTCGGGTATTAACAAAATAAAATAATAAAATAAAAAATAAAATAAATATACTACTAAAAATAAAAATTAATGAAGATGTTCAATCTATTTTTAAATCAAAATTAAAATTTTTATACAAGAAAATGGAATTAATAATTAAAATAGCTAATAATATACAAATTAAAGTGATGAGGATAATGAATGTTTCTGATAAATGTAAAACTATTTTTTCACCATCAAAAACAATTTTAAAAAAACCAATATAATAAGAATCAAGTGAAGCTAGTTCCTTATCTCATAAAACAATTTTTTCTGAAATGTAAAAAACAGACATACAAAATAAAACAATCAAGAATGCTGTGATTGCAACGATTGAAAAAACTTGAATGATTTTTTGCGATGTTAATAATTTAATTGAATTTATTTTAATCATTAATTAAATGTCTAAATCCTTAACTATTGCATCAATTTCAGCATCTGGTAATGCAATTTCACTTTCTTTTTTGCTATTATTAAATTTAAAGCGGTTTTCTTTAGCTCGTTTTTGACTTGGAGATAAATTTAAATTTTCATCAATTATATTTGCATTTGCTTTATGAATTTCCTTTTCAACATCATAAGGAATTCATTTATCATCTTTAGACACAAAAACATTTTGATTACCATCATGATACATTCATTTTCCATCTTTAGATAAAAAGGCAACATTAGCAGGATTTTTTAGTATTTCATCTCATTGAATCCCTTGTTTAACAACATTTATTTCAGTCCCAAAAAGTGCTTCATCATTGGTTAATGTTTTAATACCTTTTTCTTCTAATTCTTTTTTATATTTATGAAATGATTTACGTTCTTGTTTGTGTTTTTTAATTTTGCCAACTTCATCCAATATTTGATTAGAAAATTTTGAATGTAATGAATAAACAGCTTTTTTTATAATACTTCAATTTGATTTAATATTTTCATCAATATTTTCATAATTAAATTCTGATATGATTTTTAGTATATATATTGCAATAGGAATGGCAATAAATCCAACAAAAGCAAATAGTGTAAAAAGGACTACTAATATAATTCCGATAGTAGATAGATTGAATATATTACTTTGTAAAAATGAATTATAAATAAAAGTGTAAGCTGAAATATCTGGAGAATATAAATAACCACTATTATATAGTCAATTTTTGTATGCTTCAATTGTGGGATCAGATATTGGCAAAACATTAATATTACTTTTATTAATAAAATCTTTTAATTGAGAAATTAATTGTAACTTTTGATCATCATTAGTAGCATTATCAATTAACTCCATATAATTTCTAATTTGTTGTGCTTCTATTGAACTAAAAATTGGTGGAGGGATTAAAATAAAAATTAAGACAATTAAAAGGGAAATTAATATAAAAAGATAAGCAAGAATAGATAAAATCTTAGTGAGCTTACTTTGCTTAACAATAAGTTTACCCTGCTTTTTTAAATAAATAAAACTAATAATACCAAGCATAATGGAAACAAATATAAATGCACATAATAAGTACCCTAAAATAGTTAAACCAGATATACCATGACTATTAGCTACATAAAAATTAGAAATATCTACATTAATATAACCTACCTTTTTAATTACAAAAGGATTAAAACATAAATAAGCAGTTAGTATAAATGTTGCAAAGAAAAATAAAATAAAAGTTAAATAAAAAAGTTTTAAATAATTGTGTTTAATATAATGAATCAAACCATAATACTTATTTTTTACATTAATAACACCATCATTATATTGTTTAACAAATAAACGATAAAAAATATTCTTATCACGCTGCTTTTGTTTCACATTAGCTAATGATTCAAATTCAGGATCTAAAGTTTCTTGAGTACTATCTAGATTATTTAATGATTGTTTAATTTTATTTTTTCGACGAAACATTTTTAACCTTAAATAAACTTTTGTTAAAGGTTTTGTGGGGAACAAAACCTAAAAACTCAATAATAGTAGTAGCCACATTGGTTAAATCAGCACCATTAACTAATTGATATTGTTTTTTATCTACAATAATAAATGGAACTAGATTTGTGGTATGACTTGAATAAATTATACCATTTTGAAAGTAATTTTTTTCTATATTACCATGGTCAGCTGTAATTATTAATGGAATATCAAATTTACAATAAATGTTTTGATAAATATTTTTTAATTGTTTATCCAATATTTTTATTGCTTTTAAACATGCTTTATAATTGCCAGTATGAGCTACCATATCAGCATTAGCATAATTGACAAGAATGATGTCATATTTATCAAGATTATCAAAAATAGCTTTGGTAATATATTTTGCATTCATGGCTGGAGTTTGTGCAAAATTACTAACATTTGGCGAGGGAATTAAGATTGTGTCACAACCTTGTTCTTTTTTGTTATTTAAAACATCTAAAAAGAAAGTAAGATGAGCATATTTTTCGGTTTCAGCAATTCTTAATTGTTTTAAATTAAGTTTAGAAATTTCTTTACCTAAATATGTTTCTGGTTTTGGAAAATTAGCAAAAATATGATTAACACCTTTTAAATTATAATCAGTTAAAGTCATGATATTGACATCAATAGGTTCATCAACATTAAATTTATAATCACTATGATCTCTAGTAAACAAATGAACTAATTGTCTCATCCTATCACTCCGATAGTTAAAAAAAAGTAAAAAATCATTTTCAGTAATTTTAGTAGCTTGATTATTAAAAGATTTTGGTTTTAGGAGTTCATCACCAATTCCATTTTGGTATGATTGCTCAACATAAGTAATTGGGTTAATATCATCCGTACTAATATTAATCATTTCATTGTATGAAGATAAGGTTCTATTAAAATTTTCATTTCTATCCAAACTATAATATCTACCAGCAATCGTTCCAATAATAGCTTTTTTGGTTTTAATATATTTATTATCAATTTCTTTTAAAATAGTTAGAAACTCTTTATCTTGACAATCACGCCCATCACTGATTAAATCAAGAACTGGTTTAATCTTATACTCATTACATGTTTTTATTAACTCATATAAATGTTCAATATTTGCATGGATATTTCCACTAGAAACTAGACCAATTAAATGTACATTTTGCTGCTTTTTTTTAACCACTTTAAGGATATCAATTAATTTTTGTTTATTTTGTTTAAATGCTTGATCAACTAGTTTTTTACCCATTAGCATTTTTTTACCTGAGCCAATGGTTAAATGTCCAACCTCAGAATTTCCAGATTGTCCTTTAAGTAATCCAACTTTTTCTTCAGAAGCAATTAATTTAGTTGATGAAAAATTTTTAAATAAATAATTAAAATATTTTGGTTTAGCATCAAAAACTGGATTTCCTTTTGTTTCTAAACCAATTCCTAAACCATCTAAAATGATAAATATTAACTTACATTTCATTTAGTTCTTTCAATTAAATTAATAAATTGTTTAGCATTTAAACTAGCTGTACCAATCAAAAATCCATCTAAATTAGGGATAGTTGATAAATAGTTAATATTATCTAGATTAACTGAACCACCATATAAAACATCAAAGTTAGTTTCATAATTAATTTGTCCAAATTGTTTAATAATAGTAATAATCATTTCAATTTCTTCATTACTTGGAGTTTTATTAGTTCCAATTGCTCAAATTGGTTCATAAGCAATTGTTATTTTTTTAAGTAAGGTTTTATCAATGTCCTTTAAAGCATTAGCAATTTGCCTTAATAAAAAACCATCAGTTTGTTTTTTATTATAAGTATCAATTGTTTCACCTATACATAAAACTACATTAAAATCTTGCGATAAAGCTTTTTCAATTTTTTTGTTAATTTCATAATCGCTATTGTTAGAAAATAATCTTGTTTCTGAATGACCAATAATTACATTTTTGATACCAATATTTTCTAAGTGTTGATATGATGTTCTAGCAGTGTAAGAACCAAAGGGAATATAATCTACATCTTGAGCATAAATATTGATACTATCTTTAAAATATGTTTTTGCTACAAATAATCAAACATTAGGAATAGCTATTCCTATTTCAAAGTCATTTTTAAAATTAACTTCTTTTATCGTATCAGCAAAATTGACTACATCACTTAATATTTGATTACATTTTCAATTTCCAATTATTTTTTTCTTCATTATCTAATTCCAAAAAGCTTTACTAAATATTCATTTATTGATTTAACAATTTTTTGTTTTTGTTCTGCTTTTATTTCATATTCATTATACCCATTATTTTTATCAAAATATAAATTATAATAAATTTTAAATTTTGGTTCTGTTCCTGAACCTCTAAATTTAATTCATGAATGATTGTCATCCATTAAAAATTCTAAACAATTACCATGGTGATTTCAAACAATTTCCTTGATTTTAAATCTATCAATCTTAGTTAATCTTGTAGTTGAAATCTTTGTAATTAGTTCATTTGAAAATTTAGCAATATCATCTGTTTCTATTTTAATTGAAATAGTTTGACCATACCAATTACCAAATGCCAAATATATTTTTTTATTTAATAAATCAATTAGACTCATACCTTTATTTTTATAAAAACTATAAATCTCTAACATTAAAATAGCTGATGCTAAACCGTCTTTTTCTCTAATAGCATCACTAATACACATTCCAATTGCTTCCTCAAATGATAAGTTAAAATGATTTTGTGAATCAATTGCTTCATCCATAAGACTAGCTAGGTTTTTAAAACCTGTTGCTGTTCTTAAAACAATTCCATTTCATTGATTAACAATATTATCTATCAGGTTATTACTTACATAAGTAGAAATAATTAAAGGAATTTTATTTTCATTTTTTTGGTTGTAATTTAATAAATAATAAGTTGCAATAATGGCCATTTCATTTCCGGATAAACATGTTCATTTTCCATTATGCTTAATTGCAATTCCTAAGCGATCGCCATCTGGATCAAAACCTAAAATAATTTCAGCACCAACTTGATTAGCAATTTCTATTGAAGGAAGAAATGATTGGGCATCTTCAGGATTAATATTTAAAGAATTGATAAAATCTTCATCATAAAAACATTGCGATTCATTTAAATATAGTGTATACCCAAATTTTTTAATAAAATCAAAGAAAATTTTATCGCTTAATGCTCCATGATGAGTAGTAATAAGAACTTTATTGTTTTTCTTAAAACTGTTAAGATTAACCTTAGATTTAATATCATCAAAATAATCTTCAATCAAACTATCAGGAATATAACTAATTAATTTCTTATTAAGAGTTAAATTGAAATCTAAATTCTTTTTTCAATTTGGGATGAATTTAGATAAAATGCTAATCTCATTTGGTAGTAATTGGCCACCTGAGGCATTATATACTTTAAAACCGTTATATCTTTTAGGATTATGACTAGCTGTAATAATAATAGCACCATCTAATTTCAATTTCCTAACTGCATATGAAACTAAAGGTGTTGGAATTGGAGTTTCGCGTTTAAAAAATAAAGCTTTTATACCCATACTAGTTAGTGTTTTAGCAATCACTTGTCCAAAAAATGAACCATTCTTACGATTATCAAAAGCAATTAAAACATTAAGTTGTTTTTTATCCTTATTAACCTCTTGTAAATATTTAGCGTAAGCAATAGTTAATTGTTGGTAGGTAAATTCATTAAGATATAAATTACCCGGACCCATAAAAGCACGATAACCAGCTGTACCAAACTTAATTTTTTCTTCACTAAATGATTTTTTAATGTCTTCTTTTGTCATTACATTTAACATTTCATTTTTCATTTCATCAGATACATTTTTATGTTTTAATCAGTAGTCAAATATTTTATTCATATCTACTCCTTTAAAAGATAATTAGCCCGAAAACAAACAGGTAATAATTCTTTAAATAAATACTTTTTTATTTTACCTTCAATGTTATAAATAAAAATAGGTGTATCATCTTCAAAGAAGTCAGCTAACATTTGTAAACAAGCTCCACATGGAATTCCAAAACTTTTTTTATTTGAACAAATAAGATGTAATTCTTTAAATGAATGACTATTATTAGTAATAGCACTAACTAAGGCGCTTCTTTCTGCACAAATAGTTAAACATAAAGAAGAACTTTCAACATTAACACCTTTAAAAATATTATTATTTTTGTCTACTAAAATACTAGCTACTTTGTAGTTCGAAAAGGGAGCATGTGAATGTTTTTGTAATTCCAATAATTGATTGAAATAGTTCATAATTATTAATTGTTATGCATATCTATTATAAATGATTTCATTTAAACTTAGATATTAATCTTTGTTTTAGGAGTTATTTTAAACCAAGATTAATATATTTTATTATCAAAAAAATACAAAATAAATACTTTATAAACTTTTAGCTCTTAGTTGGCCACAAGCACCATTAATATCAGATCCTTTTTCTTGTCTAACTGTTACGATGATTTTGTATTTTTTAAGCTCATTAATGAAAGTTTTAATATTGTCACTACGTTGAAAACTAGTATTATCAACACTATTATAAGGTATCAAGTTAACATAACATAAAATACCCTTTAATAATTTGCCTAACTGTTGAGCACATTCCTTAGTATCATTGATCCCTTTTAACATAATATACTCAAAGGTAATTCTTCTATTAGTTGACTTAATAATATCTTTACTAGTAGTAATAATTTCATTAATGTTATATACTTGATTAATTGGCATTAGTTGGTTTCTTATTAGATCATTAGGAGCATGTAATGAAATTGCAATTCCTACTTGTGGAAACTCATTAACAAAGGTTTTTAATTTTTTCACAAGACCACAGGTTGATATAGTAATTTTTCTAGAACCAAGTGCTAGACCTAAATCATCACGAATAATATTTAGAAATTTTTTTAAATTATCATAATTATCTAATGGCTCACCTATTCCCATGACTACAATATTTCTTATTTTTGGTAGATTATTTTGTAATAAATATAAATTTGCATGCATTAATTGCAAAACAATTTCACTTGCAATTAAATTTCTAATTTTTTTTAATTGACCAGATGCACAAAATTTACATCCCATATTACAACCTACTTGTGAAGTAACACATAATGAATTACCATATTCAAAATTCATAATTACACTTTCAATTTTGTTGCCATCTTCTAATTCAAAAAGAAATTTAACTGTACCATCTTTATCTTTTAATAATTGATCTACTTTTAGTTTTGAAAAGTAAAAAAAATCTTTTAAAAAGAATATATTTTGCTTTGAAATATTTGTCATTTTGTCAAAATCAAACACAAATTTTTTATAAACTCAATCATAAAGTTGTTTAGCTAAAAATGGTTTAAGATTATGTTCTGAGCAAAGTGATAACAAATCATTATAGTCATAATTAAAAAAATCTTTTTTAATTGTCATTATTTAGCTCTTTTAATTATTTTTCTAATAGCTTTAATTGTTTTTTTAAGATCATCATTTATAACTTGATAATCATACTTATCTTTATGCAAAAGTTCACCACTAGCAATGGATATTCTTTTCGTTATTGTTTCATTAGAGTCTGTTCCCCGATCTTGAAGACGCTGATGAATAGTTTCAATATCCTTAGGTAAAATAAAAATTGATATTACATCTTTAGCAAATTTTTTCATTATTTCTAAAGCACCTTGTACTTCAATTTCTAATAAAACATTAAAACCTTCTTCTAATTTCTTATAAATAATAGCTTTGGGTGTACCATAATAATTACCAGCATATTCAGCTCATTCTAATAAATCATCATTTTTAATTGCATCTTGAAAGGTTTTTTTATCAACAAATCAATAGTGTTGTCCATCTATTTCTAAATCCCTTTTTGATCTTGTTGTCATTGAGATAGAATAAAAAAGATTTAGTTTTTTATTAACTAATAAATTTTTAATAATTGTGCTTTTACCAACACCAGATGGACCAGAGATAATGAAAATCTTACCTTTTTTCATATGCTTTTAATTATAAACTCTATTTTCCCTTACAAAATATGATTGAGGATGTTTACAAACTGGACACAATAATGGTGGTTCCTTACCAACATGTAAATGACCACAATTAGTACAAATTCATAAAATAGGTTCGTTGCTACTAAACACTTTATTATTAGTTAATGAACTTAGTAAATCATTAAATCGTTTTGAATGATGACTTTCTACTTCACCTACTAATTTAAATAATTTAGATATTTCATGATATCCTTCCTCTTCAGCAACTTTAGAGAATTCTAAATACATTTCATTTCACTCATAATTTTCACCTTTAATGGCATCTTTTAAATTTTCAATAGTTACAGGAATATCATCATCATGCATTTTTTTAAATCAAAGTTTTGCATGTTCTTTCTCGTTTTTTGCAGTTTCTTCAAAAATACTAGATATGATGTTAAGACCTTCTTTTTTAGCTTTTGATGCATAATATAGATACTTTGTGTGAGCTTCAGATTCCTTAGAGAAAGCCATCATTAAGTTGTTTCAAGTTTTTGAATTTTTGAAATCCATAAAAACTCCTTTAGATAAAAAATAAAATTGTCATATCTAAAGTAAAGTAGTTATTTAGTATGACTAATGTTTTTTGTGACAAGGGTTGATGATTTAGAATTTTTATTTTTTACTTGATTCATTGGAACTCTTTCACGTGCAATAATTTGAGAGCCACCATTTTTAGTTGCATGCTTAGATTCATTGTGTTCTTTATCTGCATGGTTTTGATTAACATTTTTATTTTTTTTGTATCCTAATTTAACTCTATCATTAACATTTTTTAAAAGATTAGGATCATTTTGTAATTTTTTAATATCATTTATAACATGTTGCAATTCTCTTCGTTTATGCTCAACATTTTCAAGTGTAATATGTTTTGATGATAAAAAAACTTTTGGTTCATCTCTACTAATAACACCATAATCATTAGAAGCACGGTTAGATAACTCAAGCATCATTTTTTGTGTTAAATCAAAATCATCATATGTTCTTTCTTCATTAACATATATTTTTGGTTTTTTGACATCTTTTCTTTCAATGATATAAAATTTAACTTTTCTATTTTGAAAATCTTTTTCCATGGTTACTACCCTTCAAAACTATATATAATATTATATCTATAAATTTCAACTCATAAAATTTTTTTAAAATGACAAACCTAAAAATAAACAATTTTCCATTAAATATACATAAGATTATTTTTATTTAAATTATATAATTTAATGTATGCTAGTCAAAGGAAATTTTAGATTTAATAAAGATTTAAAAAATTTTTTTAATTGAAATTTTTTTCACTATAGTTTATTGATTATAAATTTTTTAATAATCTTTTTTTTAATGTTAATTTTATTTTTACCTTATACTGATGGTAAAAATCTATATTATGGTGAAGTTTTAAATTTTGGATTTTATCAATTGACTTTAAAAAGTGATAAAAATATCTTAAGCATTAGTCCATTTGCCTTTGTTTTATCATTTTTAACAATTGCTAGTGTTATTGGGTTATGTTATAGTTATTGAAAATTTAAAAATTCTAATCATTTTTTATATTATCGCAACCACACTGTTTCAGTCATATATGGTTTGATTATTTTATTTGTGCTCTTTCTAGTCTTATTAAATTTTATGAATCGGGAAGTAATTGATTTAAAGCATAAAAATATTGTGCAAAATGGTTTTTGAAATGATACAAGTAACAATTTTGAAATATTTAAATTTAATTATATATATGATATTTTATTAGCAAAAACAAATACTACTAATATTAGTTTAATTAATTGAAAGATAAATAATTTTGGTATTGTTTGAATTTTTGTTTGTGTTTTTGGGTGTTGTTTGATAATAACAACATTTATTACTACTGAATATTTTAAAAATAAGAATAAAATTAAGGATATTATCAACTATGAAAACTAAAACCTTTTATATTTCAACTCCAATATATTATCCGTCTGGTAAGCCACATATAGGACACGCTTATTCAACTATTCTTGCCGATGTTATCAATCGATATAAGAAAAGTATTGGTTATGAAACATTCTTTGTAACTGGTACAGATGAACATGGAAAAAAAATCGAAGAAAATGCTAAAAAACATAATATGAATGTTTTAGATTACTTACAAGAGAATGTTAATTGTTTTAAGCAATTATGAAACAAGCTTGGAATTGAATTTGATCATTTTTCTAGAACAACAGATAAACATCACATTGAGACAATTCAAAAAATTTTTAGTATTTATTTGAAAAAAAATTTAATTTATTTATCTGAATGAAATGGTTTGTATTGCATATCGTGTGAAGAAAATTTTACCAATAAAGATGCTGTTAAAAAAGATAATAATTTTTTTTGTAATTTTGGACATAAATTAATTGAAATTAAAGAAGAATCATATTTTTATAAAATTAAAAATGATGAAAAATGAATATCTAGTTTTTTTGATAAAGAGCATGATTTTATTTATCCATTAGCTAGAGTAAATGAATTAAAGAATAATTTTATTAATAAAGGCTTAAATGATCTTTCAGTTTCTCGTTCTAGCTTTTCATGAGGAATACCAATCTTAGAGAATAAGAAACATGTAGTTTATGTTTGGATGGATGCCTTATTTAATTATTTAACTGCTTTGAATTTTTTAACACCTAATGATAAACTGTATCAAAAATTTTGAAATCATGATAATGCTGAAATAGTTCATGTTTTATCAAAAGAGATTACTAGATTCCATTGTATCTACTGACCAATTTTTCTAAAAAATCTAAATGTTAAATTACCAACTAAAATCATTTCTCATGGTTGAATACTAAGTAATAATACCAAAATGTCTAAGTCTTTAAATAATGTCATTGATCCTAATGAATTTATTTTAAAGTATGGTAGGGATGCATTAAGATACTATTTAATGAAAGAAATCTCTTTAAATAACGATAGTACTTTTAGCGAGGAATCATTACTTGCAATATATAATGGTGATTTAGCTAATAATTATGGTAATTTAGTTTCAAGAACTATTGGTATGGCTAAAAAATATAATGCAGGTAAAATTAAATCATTATCAAAAACAACATTAAAATCTGAACAAGCAATTGTTAATTTAATTTATAAAACTAATGAAGAAAATACAAAATTTGTTAATGATTTTCAAATTAATAAAATTTTAAATAATACCCAGGAATTAATTAATCATGCCAATAAATTAATAGAAGAAACAAAACCATGAGAATTGTTTAAAACTAATAAAACACAACAAATTGATAATTTATTACATATATTAACTAAAATTATTGAGGTTTCTTCTTTTTGGTTAGCACCTATTTTAATTGATGGAGTAAAAACGGTAATATCACAAACCAATATAAGTTTATCATTTGAACAATTAAATAATCTAGATTCAGTTGATAATTTAGAATTATTAGAATCAACTCCTATTTATAAAAGAATATAAAAATATTAAATTGATTCCTTAATGTATTTTTCTATTTCATAAATAATATCTGTTTGGTTTTTTTTACTATTTAAAACATCATTAATTTTTTCATCAATAGAATTATTACAAATAACATTAATAATTTGTTTTGGTAGATTTTTTGTCTTTTGTTTAGAGTCTACCATTCGAAATGATGCCTGTTCATTATCAATTGGATTTCAAGACTTATCTAAAAAGATACTACATGTAGCTTCATCTAATGTTAATCCTAATGAAGCTATTTTAATATTGGTAAATAAAACTTTAATCTTCCGACTTTGAAATTCTCAAATAACATTTTGTTTTTCATTTTCAATTAATCAACCTGTTAAAAATCCAACTTTATATTTTTCAGCAATTTTAAACTTATTAATTTTATATATAGAAGAAAAATTTGTAAAAACTAAAACATATTCCTTATTTTCCTGGTCTTCTTCAAAAAGCTTATCTAAATATTCTTCTAACCATTCTAGTTTTATGCTTGAGCAATTAATATTCAACATTTTAGGGTCCAAGCAAATTTGTTGCAATCTTATAATTTGGGTAATAGTTTTATTTTCTTTCTTTTCTTTATTTTCACTTATTATTCTTTTTGATTCATGAAGCATTCTAAGATAATGTGCTCGTTGTTCATTATTCATTTCAAGTTTAACTGTTTTAGAGATGGTTTTTGGTAACCATTCTAAGTAGTCATAGACTTTTTTAATATCACAAAAATTTTCTAAAAATTTATTTCATGCTTCTACCATATTTGGTTTTAATGTCATTTCTCTTTTTTTAGTTTCGGGATTTAAATGAATATTAAAAAATTTCTTTTTATAGATGTATTTATAACCAAAATTATTTTCAGGATATAAGAATTTAAAAATTTTTAATACATCAATTATATTATTAACTGCTGGTGTACCACTAAGGGCAATAGCGTAGTTAGCTTTAATTCGTAATTTTAACATTCCCTTAGTTCTTTTGGATTTTGAATTTCTTAAAAAGTGTGCTTCATCCAATACTAGATAATCGAAATTCTTAAATATTGTTTGATCCTTTTGAAAATCCAAAGCTAATACATCATATGAAATAATTAATCACATTTGATTGTCATGATTGAATTTTTCATATGTTTGAAAACGTTGTTTTTTATCTTTTGGAGCAATAACAATGCTTTTGTCTAAGACATTATTAACAATTTCTATATATCAATGTAAGATGGTATTATTAGGAACAGCAAAGATAACTTTCTTATAATCTTCAACACCTTTGATTGCTACAATTGTTTTTCCCAATCTTTGTTGTCAAAAGATGCCAAAATTTTTTTTATCTTTAATTGTTTTAATACCTTCTATTTGATATTTTCTTAATTGCAACATAATAATAAATTTAAAAAACCCACCTATTGGTGAGTTTTCATAAAAAAACTAATTAAACATTTCGATATCGATAAATGTTACTTGTTTCATATACTATTGTAAATCTTAATGAAGACATATTTAATGCAATTGAATTGAAAATATTAACTGGATTAATCATAGTTATAACTAATATACAAATTATGAAGACAATATTAGCGCCAATGTGAGCATTTGCAACTCCAAATGTAGGACCATTTAAAAATGGCATAAAGAATAATTTGGCTAAACCAGAAAAGAAGACGGAGAAACCAGCTCCTACATCAAGGGCATTTTTTAATGGTTCAATAAAAACATTTGTTCAATTAGCTGCATATGAACCAAGTGATCCATATTGTAATTCAAAAACTGAACCTCGAATAGAAGAAAGATCAACAGATATAAATGACAATAATGCTCAAAATGCTAAGAATATTAAAGGTCATACAAGAACAGCAAAAATTCTTGATGATATTTTTGCACTATTAAATAAAACTTCATCCCTTCTTCTAAGACACTTAATTTTACCTAAACAATAATTAGCATAAACTAATGAACATGTTGGTCCAATGATTGGTAAATAACTAAATCATTTTTGTCTATACAAAGAACCTTTTTCGGAAATGTTTAATTTTCTTCTTGCTTGTTCGTATATTAAAATACCTCTTACAGGTGCTTTTCTTTCTGCCTGCATTCGGTAAAAATCTTGTTCATAACTTCTTCGTTGTTGTCTATCATCTAATCGCACAATAAAAACCTAATATAAATTTATAAACATATAAATTATATAACATTTTTTTAAAAATGTATTTTTTTTTGTTTTTATACCCATCTTTTTGGACACCCCTATATAATGTATCTGTGGGGTAGACGAAAAAATCCCCCAAAAGGACCTTAGGGGATTTTAGTCCACTTCAAAAACACTACTTTTGAGAGGACGTTATGTATTTTAAACAA
>JAEIGA010006064.1_pt1 | contig 18395 bp, 21 predicted proteins | sample 9270691 | NCBI WGS metagenome assembly JAEIGA01 (sample SAMN17057246, study PRJNA624740) | gut metagenome | biome: biome; isolation source: fecal sample | host: Bos grunniens | place: China: Xizang | collected 2019
CCATCCATATATTTAGTTGTAGAGTGAATTACAATATCAGCACCCCATTCAAAAGGACGACACAAATAAGGAGTTGCAAAAGTATTATCAACAATCAAAGGACAATTCATTTGGTGTGCAACATTTGCCCAACGTTCAATATCAAAAACAGTTAAAGCAGGGTTAGCAATAGTTTCACCAAAAACCGCTTTAGTATTTGGTTTAAATGCAGCCTTAATTTCATCATCAGAAGCATTAACATCAACCCAAATACATTCAATTCCAAGTTTTTTCAAAGTAAAACCAAAAAGATTAATAGTTCCACCATAAATTGAAGAAGACGCAATAAAACTGTCGCCTACAGAACAAAGATTTAAAATAGAAAGCAACGACGCAGCCTGTCCACTTGAGGTAAGCATACAACCTACACCACCTTCCAAATCTGCAATCTTCTTTTCAACAACATCACAAGTTGGATTTGCAAACCTAGAATACATAAATTCTGTAGGCTTATCAAAAAGTTCAGCAACATGATCACAAGAATCAAAACGATATGTTGTACTTTGAACAATTGGAACCTGACTTGGTCCACCATTTTCTGGCTTGTATCCAGAATGAAGCACTTTTGTTTCTATACGCATACTTTTACCTCACAAAAATAACGATTTATGTTCAGTATAATAAAACAAAAGAAAATAATAAATATGTGGGCGTATTTTTTTGCGTTGCAAAAAAACCGGGCTTTTCGCACTTCGCCGACTAACCGCGGCTCATCCTGCTGGTAGCTGCGCTGAACGCTTGCTAAAGTTTGTTCCAAACTTGCCAGCAGGACTGCTACGCAGGTGCTACAATCCCTTACGCTTAGGAAGAAGAATTATTCTTTTTTTTTACAATCTGTTTTAAGTATTTTGGTCATAGTAAAAAAAAACCACTCAATTTCTTGAGTGGTCGTTATAGCGGGGGCAGGACTCGAACCTGCGGCCTCCGGGTTATGAGCCCGACGAGCTGCCAGCTGCTCTACCCCGCGTCGTATGAGTGGTATTCTATGCTAAAAAATTAAAAAAGTCAAGCAAAAAATAAAAAACCCAACCATTTTCAAATTCCAAAAATATAAAAAAATCTTTCATATTGCAAAAAAACTGTATGTGTAATAAACTAACAATTGGTAGTTTTACCACGAACTTATGAGCAAAAAAAATATTTCACAAGAAAAAATCATACAATCATTTCTTTCCTCGTCATTTAATAAAAGTGCCGGTTCTACATCACTTGCCGATATTGCCGACGATTTGGAAATAAAAAAAGCGTCTCTTTACAATCACTTTTCCAGCAAAGAAGAAATGTACGATTCTACAATTCAGTTTTGCAAAACAGAAATAGCGTCCATCCCGTTTCTAACCGAAAAAACTCTTGCATCAATTTCCGCAAACAAAACATCCATTTCTGTTTTGTTCAAACGCCTAATTTCAAAATATTTTAATCTTTTCGAAAACGAACCGCTATTCCAGATGTACACTTTTATTCACTCCGAAAAATATTACAATTTATCGGCTCTTCAAGTAGTAACTTCCGAAACCGAAAAACTTACCAACGATATAAAACAAATAATTTGTGAATATATAAAAATAAACAAAATTGCGCAAAAATCCGAAAAGGAACTCAAAGAACTCTCTTCAGCCATAACGTCAATAATTTTGAATCAACTCGATTCCTACATTGCAGAAAAAAAAGAGACCGTTCGTCAAAACCCAGAAAGTGGAGCCGGAAGCCTTTTTGCGCTTCCCACCGACGAAAAGTCTCTTAATAAAACAACAAAAATCGTTGAATCAATTTGTAATCTTCTTTCTATTGAATAGTCATTAAAATTTATTATTTAATCTGTTTCTAATATTTTTTAAAAATCAATTAAAAATTTCTTCTTTGTGATTTTTTCCAAGTTTTTTTAAACATTCTTTCAATTGCAAATTTTCATTTTCTTTTTTGTAATTATTTAAATCAATTGAAAATCTGTTCATTGAAAAATGCTGAAATACAAATACATTTTCCCAAGATTCTGTAAACTTCCCATTTTCTAAATATTCATTTTTTAATGCGTTTTTATATTCTGTAAAAATGCCTTTTTCTTTTAATTCTGAATAACCAACTAGCCACAATTGTGGAAAATCTTTTGATTTAGATTCATTTAGTAGGTTTTTGTGCAATAGGGCAGTTTCTTTTGCCATCCATAATTGAGTTTCTTTTAATAAATTTTCTATCAATGCAGAATTCGTTTTATCAAAAGAAGAAAATCTTTTAAGATGATTTGTTTTTGCACTGTGAATTGGAGTTTTATTCAAAATAATCACATTTTTTCTAAAATCTATTTGCAGTTCAGAATTTTTTGCAAAAAAGTTATTTCCAAGTTTTCCGGCTTGTCCAACCAAATATTTTTGATTTTGTAAAAGTTGTTCATCTTTTCCAGGATTATCGCCAATTACAATCAACTTTATATCATCATTTTTTGTAATTTCATCTAAGGCTGTATTATATACAATTGGAGTTTGCAATTCATATTTTGCGTTTTCAAAAAAATCAATTGCAGCACTTTGAACATTCATTAAAATTTTTGCATGTTCATTCCATTCGCAAATTTTCCTTTTAAAACGGTCACAAAAATCAATATAATAATCCCATTGCAAATTCGTCATATATTTTACCTAAAGATATATTAATTTGGATTTTTTTCTTTGACAATACATCAATAATACTAAATAATGGAATTATATACTTAACATGCTTTTGGAGGATTTATGAAAAAACTTTTAGCCTTTTTTTGTGTTGTGGGACTTTGTTCTTCTCTTTCTGCTATTAATATTTTTGATTTTGTTTCTTTAGAGGGAAATCCAAAAGGATATTCTCAAACAGATTTTGAAATTTCTTCTAAATTTGGAAATTATTTTAGAACTCCAGAAGCAAAAATTGTAAAATCATTTGATGACAATGGTAATGAAGTTGAAGCTTTGGAGTACACAGCAAGAGATGTGTTAGTTTGTAAAATTGTTTCTTCTTATGATGCTTACGGAAATCTTTTGGAACAAGCAAGATATGGTGCAGATTCTGAATTAGTTTGGAAATCAATTTTTGCTTATAAAGATGGAAAAAAATCTGATTTATCGGAATATGATTCAAACAATAATCTTAAAGCAAAAACAATTTTTACATATAAAGACGGAAATTTGGTTGATGAATCTGGATATAATGCCGACGGTGCTTTAATGTGGAAAACAATTTACACATATAATGACAATGGCAATTATAATACAATTTGTCAGTATTTTGCTGATGGTTCTTTAGATGAAAGATTGATTTTTGAATATGCAGAAGATGGTAATATCAAAAATATTTCTTGTTTTTCAAGCATAGAAGCCGAACAAACAAATGATGTGTTCCGTTATGCAAATGGAAAATTATCAGAAATTACAACATACAACAGCGACAAAGAAGTTTTAAAACGCTTTGTAATTAAATATGATTCTGTAGGAAACGTTTCAAAACTTTCTGATTACCAAGTATCACAAAAATTTGGTACAACAGTAAATGAATTAGTTTCTCAAACAGATTTTGTATTTGAATATTAATTTGTTTAGTTAAAAGAAAAGGGGCTGTCCTACAAGTTTAAAATGTCATTGTCGTACTTGATACGACAATCTCTAAATCCTTGCTATATAAATATTTAGATTTTCGGGTCAAGCCCGAAAATGACAAAAAAATACTTTTTGGACAGCCCTTTTTTTTACATTATTGGTGCAAAAACTTTAAAAACTCTTCCTATAATTCTTTTTATTACAGAAAACTTTTTATAACTTTCTAAAGTAAATTCTTTACAGTCATTTTTAATTGTTTCATTTATATCTGCTTTTATTTGCGCAATGCAAGGTTTTTCGTAAAGCAAAGCTCCACATTCAAAATGATGGAACAAACTTCTATAATCAAGATTTACAGAACCAATTGTTGCAAATTTGTCATCAGAAATAAATGTTTTTGCATGAATAAAGCCTTTGTCATATTCAAATACTTTTACACCTTTATCTATTAAATCTTTTATAAAGACACGCCCCATACAAAATGTAACAAAATGGTCTGGTTGTGCCGGAACAATTATAGAAACTTCTACACCCCGGTTTACTGCAAAACTTAAAGCTTCAAAAAGTTGATTATCAATTAAAACGTAAGGCGTTGTTATGGTTACATAGTATTTTGCGTTATTAATAATATGCAAGTAAATATTTTCTGCCAAATCTTGATTATTATAAGCGTCATCACCATAAGGAATTATTACACCAGATTCCTGCTGCGAATAATTGCAAGATTCAATGTATTTTTCAAAATTATCATCATGTTTTTTTGAAATGTTCCAAGTTTGCAAAAACATAACCACAAATGATTTTATTGCCGAACCTTCAATTTTAATTGCGTTATCTTTCCAATAATTAAAACGGCGCTGTTCCATATTAAAATATTCATTTGAAACATTTACGCCACCTGTATATGCAATTTTTCCATCAATAACAACAATTTTTCTGTGATCACGATTATTCTGCTGTGTAGTAAAGAATGGAAATAATGGCAAAAAGATTTGTGCATCAATTCCTTTTTTGTGTAAATAATCAACATAAAATTTTGAAGATGCTAAAACCGAACCAATTGCATCATAAAGAACTCTAATTTTTACACCATCATTTGCTTTTCTTTCTAAAACAGAAACAATTTTTTCCCAAGATTCATCAACATCAATAATAAAAAATTCAATAAAAATAAATTCTTTTGCTTTTTCCAATTGTGCTAAAAAATCTTCAAAAAAAGTTTCGCCATTTGGAAAATAAGTTACTTTAGAATCATACGCTGGATAAAATTTTCCAGAATTAATTAAAAAATTTGTAAGACCTTTTACTTCTGGATATTCGTTTATTTTTTGTTCATATGCAGATTTATCTGGCAAATAAGATTCTGTTTTTTGCTTAAGATATTCCAATCGTTTTTTTGTTTTTATTCCACCACCGTTTGTGTGATACAAACAATACATTGCAACACCAAAAATTGGAAAAATAGAAACAGGAACAAGCCATGCAATTTTAAATTCGTTTTTACCATTACTGTTTGCCAGAATAATCATAAAAACTAAAACAATACCAATATTACTTCCTAATAAAACGTCAATATAAGGTTCCAGCCATAATAAAAATGATAAATAAAGAAAGAGTTGAACAATCAATAAAATTGCAAAAAGGGCAATTCTACTGAACAAAAATTTTTTCATTACGCTTTTAAACTTTTTATTTGATAAAAATTTCTCAATTGTTTTACCCATCTATTTCGTAAACTCCTCAAAAATTTTTAAAAACAAAATTTAAAAATCCGCTTAATACTATCAAATAAAAAAAAATTTCAATATCTTTTTAAGTTAGATTTCTGGAACATAAAAATAGGCTGTCTTCAACTAATATAGAAAAAGACAGCCTTTTAATAAAAAAATTAAAACTATTAGTAGTTTTGAGCTTCAACTTGGAAATATGCTTGTGGATGTGCACAAACAGGACATACTTTTGGAGCTTCTTTTCCAATTACAATGTGTCCACAGTTTCTACATTGCCAAATTGCATCTCCATCTTTTGAGAAAACAAGTTTGTCTTCTACGTTTTTCAACAATTTAAGATATCTTTCTTCATGGTGTTTTTCAATTTCTGCTACCATTTCAAAAAGTTTACCAATGTGGTCAAACCCTTCTTCATAAGCTGTTTTTGCAAAACCACTGTACATATCTGTCCATTCGTAGTTTTCACCTTCTGCAGCTGCTTTTAGGTTTGCTGCTGTATCTCCAATACCACCGTTTAACAATTTAAACCACATTTTTGCGTGTTCTTTTTCGTTATCAGCTGTTTCTTGGAAAATTGCAGCAATTTGTTCATAACCTTCTTTTTTTGCCTGACTTGCAAAATAAGTATACTTGTTGCGAGCTTGTGATTCCCCTGCAAATGCGGCTTGAAGATTTGCTTCTGTTTTTGATCCTTTTAATTCTTTTGCCATTTTTTTCTCCTCTAAATTATACTGAGTTTAAATTTGTAATGAATACAATATTTGACTTTTTATAATATAATATATTAATTTAAAAAAGGCAAATAGAATCGTTGACAATAAATCTTAAGATGTTTACGATTAATATCGATAATCAATATGAGGTTTTACCATGAAAACAATAGGAATTAAATTAGCTGATGGATCTTTTTATCCAGTTTTAGAAGACAACTCTAACCAGGAAAAAACATTAGATTTAACTACTGCAAATAATAATCAAACAACTGTTATGGTTGATTTATACAGATCAAGTTTGTGCTCAATGGAAGATGCAGAATATGTAGATACACTTCAAATTGATAATTTAGTAGAACATCCAAATGGGGAACCTGACATTACATTTACAATTAGCATTGACGAAGATAATCAACTTTCTGCAAAAATTGTAGATAGAGAAACTGGCTCACAAAGTAAAACTTCTATTACACTTGTTTCAAGAACAGAAGAACAACGTTTGCAACCAGATAACTATTCAATTTCAGATTCTCAAATTCATTCTGTTTCTGAATTGGAAGAAAAACCTACACAAAAAAAAGCTTTAAAAGGTGGTTTACTTGCCGCCGCTACAGCAATTGCTTTGGCAAACGCAAAATCAGAAAGTGAAAAATCTAATAGCGAAGAAAACTCTGATAATGATTTAGATGATAATCCTAGTACAGATTTTGATAAAACAACAGTTACTTTTGATACGGCAGAAGACACTTTAATTATGAATACAGATGAACTTATGGAGTCTGAAGAAAATGAAATTACCGTAACTGAATCACCAGAAACAGAAATAGTTGAACAACAAGTTGATTTTACTTCTGAAGAAAATGATAAAGTTCAGGCAGATTTTGTAGAAACAACAAATTTAGATATGGACACTGAATTACCAGATTTTGATTCAGAATTCCCAGAAGATGCCGCTGTTTTTGTTGCGGAAGAAGAAAATCCTTTAGAAGATAAAACTCTAGATGAACAAAGTTTTACAGCAGATATTCTAACAGAAGAATCTGTATCAAATGACAATCCAACACAAGAATTTAATATGAACTCTGAAACTACAGATTTAAGTTCTGATTTTTCTTCTACTTTGCCAGATTTAGATTTTTACAATACAACTAATGAATCTGCAGAATCTTTGGAAAAAGCATTTGATTCTTATGAAATTTCTGAATCTACAGAATTATCGGAAAATACTGATTTGAATGATATGACATTTGATTTGCCAGAGGAATCATTGAATAACAATTTTGATACAACAATTGAAGAAACAACAAACTTGGACACTTATGATAATTTGGACGTAGAAACAAATGATGATTTCTCTTTTGACACAGATGAAATTGATATTCAAGAAACAAATTTTGATGATGAATTAAATGTAGATTTAAATAACCTTGATTCTGATTTTGACCAAAATAATTTATCAAATGAAAACAATACATCAGACAACATTCCTGTTGCAGGTGGAATTAGTTTTACTGGTCTTTATGATAAAGAAACAGAACTTGGTGAATCTTCAAGTTTTGAGGAAGAAGAAGTGAAAAAACGTACTAAAAAACCTGTTATTATTTGTATAATTTGTGCAATTATTTGTATTATTGCAACAATCCTTATTTTGTTCTTTGTTCCTGGAATTCTTAAAAAAGATAAAATTGAATCTGAAATTTCAGAAACAACAATAGAAAGTCCTTTGCCAGAAGAAGTTGTAGAAGAACCTATTGTTGAAGAAGTTATTCCAGAAGCAAAAGAAGATGAAATTATTGTAGTGGAAAAAGCAGAAGAAGTTGTTCCAGAACAGCCTCCTGTTGTTGAAGAAGAAGAACCAGCTCCAAAAGTAATTACATACAAAATTAAATGGGGCGATACACTTTGGGACATTGCAGATACTTATTATAAAAATCCTTGGAAGTATAAATTTATTGCAAAACATAACAATATCAAAAATCCAGATCATATTATTTCTGGAACATTTATTGAAATTCCTGAAGAATAGTAGCGAGTTTTTTTGAAAAGTACTTTTTTACGTAACACAATAATAATTTTTTTAATGTTTCTAATTTTTCCCGCTAGTTGCTCAATAAAAACTGAAGAGCAAAAAAAGTTTGGTGTAGATGCCGAATATTTTGTTGCTCTTCAGCTTTTAAATAATAATGATGAAAAAGCAGCAATTACAAAATTAGAAAAATGTGCAAAAAAAGGAACGTTTTATTGTGCATTAGAAAGTAAACGACTTTTATGCACTTTGGGAACTTACCAGCAAAAAGAAAAAGCATGTAAAAATCTTTTAAAAGAAAATCCAGATGAAAAATCTTTAGAAATAATTTTAAATCACTATGAAAACATTAATGATTTTCAAAAGATTTTTGAAATTACTAAAGATCTAGAAATTAATCAAAAAAACAACAATCTTATAAAATTTCGTTTAGAAACATTGCAAAAATCTGAACAAAATGAACATTCAAAACTTTTAGAAGAAGCTTTTATTTGGTTTACCGAACTTCCAATTTCAATTGAGCACTATCATTTTTACAGAGATACACTTTCTACAATCATAGATTTTTCAGAACAAAATATAGAAAATTTAAGCGCAAAAGAATTTTCCATTTTTTATAGAATGCAAATATACAAGCGTGATTATATTTTTGCTTTTAATTATGCTCAAAAATTATTTGATTATTTTGAAAACCAAAAATTGCAACCTTGTGCGCAACTTTCTTCTGATATTGGGAAGGCTTTTCTTTATGGAAACGGCGAAGTTTTACAAAATGCTATGTTCTTTTCTGAAATGGCAAAAAAATATGAAAACACTCCAATGGAATTTTATTTTTGGTTTTATTCAGGAAGACTTTTTGATAAAGCTTCGTTGTATGCAACAAAAACAAAAGATTCTTTTGAAAATGCTATAAAGTGCGCAGAAACAGATCTTTTAAAAGATAATGCAATTTGGTATTTATTAAATACTTCGCTTTCGTCTTCAATTAATTCAATGTGGGAATTATTAAAAAAATATGCACCGCAATGGACAGATCCTTCTTATTTTGATGATTTTTTTGATGCTCTTTCTGCTGCAATTTTTACAGCAGGCGATTGGAATCTTTTTAATGAAGTTTACAAAACAATAAATGAGTACGCGTCGCCTGCAATTGTTTCGCAATTTGCATATCTTTCTGGAAGATTAATTCAAACTGGGCACATTCAAAGTTCAGAAGAAGAAATGATTAATGCTTTTGAAAATGCTTTAACTTGTGGAAATTCAATTTACTATCAAAATTTAGCAAAGTATCAATTAATAAAAAATAAAGTTGATGTAAAACCTTTGGAATCTAAAATCAAAAAAATAAAAAACACAGATTCAATTAATTATGACGCAGGCATTCTTCTTGAAGGCTACGCAACATTTGGATTTCCAGAAAAAATTTATCCAACTTGGTCATCATTGGAAAATAAAAATATTCCACAGGACAAATTACTTTTCTTATGTGAATTTTTGCAATCTTGTTCTACCGGCGAAGATGATTATTTTACACAAAGTTTAAGAATGGCAGTAAAGCTTGAAAATCAGTCTATTTTACAATATCCAAAAAATTATTCTGAATTTGTAGAAAAATTTTCCCAGGAATATCAAATAGATTCAACAATCATTTATTCTTTAATTCGCAGCGAAAGTTTTTTTGATCCTGATGTTTCTAGCGTCGCTGGTGCCATTGGACTTACGCAACTTATGGAATTTACAGGAAGTGATATTGCAAGAAAATTAAAACTTTCTGATTATTCCCTAACAGACCCAGAAACAAACATTCATTTTGGAACATATTATCTTACAAATCTAATTTCTCGCTTGGAAAATAATTATCTTCACGGATTTTTTGCTTACAACGCCGGAATTACAAGAGTTAGACGATGGCTTAATACTTCCATTTTGGGTTTTGGAAAAAAATCTACAATGCCTGCAGATTTATTTTTAGAGACTTTACCTTACACCGAAACTCGTGAATACGGACGCAAATTGGTTTCGGCAAGCATAATGTACAAAACTCTTTATTCAAAAAATCCAGACAAAGATTTTAAAGAAATAATAGAGCTCTTACTGAAATTTTAATTTAACCCAATGACTTTTTTTTATAAATCCAGTAGATTTAAATAGAAATTAAATTGATTTAGGATTTAATACAAACTCTAAAAATGGTCGAATCAAGAGTTTAAACAAAGGCCTCTTGACCGAACATTATAGATTATCCAAGGAGATACGATTATGGCAGATCAAACATTAATAGACACAGTAAAAGAAGCTTTAGAAATGTTCCGTCCACAACTTCAAGCTGATGGTGGTGACATGGAATTTGTTTGCATTGATGATGATATGAAAGTTCACTTGAACTTAACAGGAGCTTGCGGAAGTTGTCCAATGGCTTTAATGACTTTAAAAATGGGAATTGAACGCTACTTAAAAGATGCTTGCCCAGAAATTTCAGAAGTTGTTCAAGATAATGCAAAAAATTATGATGATTTAGGATTCTAATTTAAAAAAACAAGTTTGAATTATTTTGATATGTCTTTTGCTGACTTGATGGATTATCGGATCAAGTCCGATAATGACAGTTAATTTATACAGACTTAAAAATACAAAAATATGATATAAGGAATATTTATGAAAATTACAAATGATAAATGGGTTTCTATCCATTACACTTTAAAAGATGATGCTGGAAAAGAAATTGATTCTTCTGTTGGCAGCGAACCATTAGGATTTGTTTTTGGCCGTGGTTATTTGATTTCTGGTTTGGAAAAACAACTTGAAGGTAAAGAACCTGGTGCAAAATTTGAAGCTGTTGTTCAACCAGAAGAAGGCTACGGAAAATATGACGAACGCCTTGTTATGAAAGTTGGTCGTGATCAATTTGAAACAGACCAACCAATTGAAATTGGAATGAAGTTTCAAGTTATGACTCCAGCTGGAGTTTCTATTGTAACTGTTACAAAAGTTGAAGCAGATGAAATTACAATTGACGGAAACCACGAATTAGCTGACAAAGTTTTGCATTTTGATGTAGAAGTTGTTGAAGTTAGAGATGCAACTGACGAAGAATTGAACCCACCAAGTTGCGGAGGCGGCTGTGGAAGTTGCAGTGGCGATTGTTCGGACGGAAGTTGCGGCGGTTGTGGTGGTTGCCACTAAAGCGACGAAGCAATCTTTTTTTTGTGAGGTTTTATGTATTTTATTTTATGTTTTGTTCCATTACTTTTTGCTTTCTGGATTTTTACATTTATATTTAAACTTAAAATTTCACACCAATTGTTTGCAATGTTGTTGGGGTTAGCAATTGTCTTCCCAATTTCTGTAATTCAATACGTTGTTCCTACAACAAATGTCTTTCAAAATATGCCAATTGTAGGAACAATGCTTAAATCTTTATTAATTTACGGATTAGTTGAAGAACTTTTTAAGTCTTTTGCTTTAATTCCAGTGCTTTCATCAAAATCAGTAAAAGAAGATTATTCCCCACTTCAAATGCTTTTTCTTGCGTTTTTGTTGGGGCTTTCTTTAGGATGTTTTGAATCTTTAGTTTATTTATTTGACAGATTACAAATTGCAAACAATCGTGGGGCACAAGTTTTGTATCATCTTGTGTTTTTGCGAATATTTACAACAGATTTAATTCATATGGCTTGTGCTGGCTTGTGTGGACTTTTTGTAATTTCAAAAAGATATAACAATCAAAAATTAAAAAACTCATATTTATTTCTGGCCATTCTTCTACACGGAATCTATGACTTTTTTGCAGGATTCCAAAACAACTTAAAATATTTTTCGTTCCTCGTTGTTTTGCTTGCAATTATTGAATGCAGAGTAAAATATACAGCTCTAACAAAGAAAGAATAATCTGTTCCCTACCTTAGTTTGAACTTTTCGATATAGTCAATACCAAGTCTTTGATACATTCCACAAAATTTCTGGTCGGCAGCAAGTGTATCTCTAACATGCCGTAATGTTGCATTTGTAATTTGCTTAAAAGTTGTTGCAATAAAGTTCCAGTTTGTTTTATAAACTTCGTCATTAGTATTATCTGCAAATTTTTGAAGTACTGCTAACCCCTGTACAACACGTTCTCTTGTTGATACCAAGTTTTCCAGTAATGTATTCCAGTCGTCACGAGGCTTAGTGTCAAAATCACGTAAGTCTTCATAGTAAAAGTTCATTTCTTTTTGGAGTTCTGCAATATACTGAATATTCTTCTTTTTGGTCTGTTCTGTTAGTTTTGCATTTTTATAAGTAGTTTCATAAATTGCCTTAAATGTTTCTTCGTAAGTAAGTCTTAAAACGTCATTTGCAATTTTATCAAGTTTTATTAGTACTTCTTTTGCGTCCATACTTACCTCTCATTAATATATTAACAGTTTAGTTATTCATCTCATATATATAGCACACCCAACCTCTAAAATCCCGCCGAGGATAAACTGTAATTTAAAACAGAAGTTAAACAGCTTTTTGCATTTATAAAACCGTTACTAAGATAGTATGAGAAAGTTATTTATATATATATTTTTAAAAACAGCACAACTAAGATGTATATTTTTTAACTGGTGGTTTTATGTAAGAGAAGGTTTTGAAAACGCCAATAAAACAATAAAATGTGGAAAACACCACGTTTTTGAAAAAGGTGCGTTTGAAAGTTTTGTTGAAGATATTGATAATATAGTTAAATACAATTGGACTCAATCAGAATCACCTATGAGAAGTTTTCAGGTTAAGATGGCTCTGTCTTGTAAAAACGCTTTAGACAGTTGGCACAAACTTTCTTCCTAGTACCCTCATCCAGGTTTGCACAGTATTGAACAATATTGTATTCATTTAATGCTTCTTGAATTTTTGTTCCATTTTTATACTCTACAGATGAATTACAAATTGGGTTATTTTTATACACATACGAAGTTTTAGATATAGGAGTTGCATTGTATATATGCCACTCCTTTGTATCTTTATCTTCAAATATTCCGAAAGATTGTTTTGAAATAGAAAAAGGCAAAGAAACTCTTACCTTGCCCCAAATATATAACACACAACTGTACTGGACGTTAATTGCATTTTAAGAACATCAACTAGATAAGTATGAAGAGATTATTAAACCCATTTAGGTCTAGTTATTGGTATTCTCCAAAAGTTGATTTCTATTCAAAAACTAAAATTCCAATGTTATTCTATGCGTTTTATTTTTCGTTTAAGATATTTGTTATTACACTACGAGACTCTTTTGTTAAACCTAAAATAACGGCTTGTTTAGCACCAGAAACTGTAGAAAGATTAAAACGACAAACAGAAGAATTACATAGAAAAATTGAAACTTCAACTACTCAATAGGAAAAGTGCCATAAAGAGAAGATATACAAGTACCACAAACGGGTCTTCCTATTTTGGCACATTCTTTTCGTATATCTATTTCGTTTCCTAATAATTTAGATTCTGAAATAGTTGTTATCTTTGCCATTTCTGTATGTTCAAATGCTTTGCAAATACATTTATACCTTTCGAGTTTATCAGGTTTTTGGTAAAAGCCATATATTCTTTTGTTATCGTCAATTCGTATGAATTTCATTTCAAAAATATGTATTTCATTACACTTTGGATTCGTCATAAGATAATACATTTTTTCATCTTCCATAGTTATACCTCTTTTTTATAAGAGTACAACTATCTAAATAAACTGTCAAATTATTTAAAACAGAAAAGGTGGAACAACCATTTTTGTATTTATAAAACCATTACTATTTAAATATGAAGAAATTATTAAATCCATTTAGAAAAATTGGAAAGGACTCTTTTTACCAAGAGTGTTTATATCATAACAATGAAGGTAGAAGTTATCTATCTACAGTATTTCTTAACTTCATACGAAGATTAAAGTTCCCATTGAAAGAGTTTTGTAAAGACTTACATGTCGCATTTTATGGTGAGAAATGGTATAAGTTTAATGATAATGGTAAATTAGACGAAGAAGATGTATTAGTTCTCTAAGAAATTACCATAAAGACTAGAAACACAGGTACCACAAACTTGCCGTCCATGCTCAGCCTCACGGATATAACTTCGTGGAGTACCATTTTTAGAAATACTTACTGAGGGGAACTTATTGTTCCCCTCAAGGTTAAATATTATTTAAGAATAATACATAAAATAATAATTAACCCAATAAAATTGATTAAATTATCCATAAAAGATTTCTCCTTTTTGGTAAGTTTAATCTTATTTGGATGCAATCGAATAAGTTATATATCATTAGATATATGAACATAAGGAAACTAAGGAAAGAGATATAACATATCTGAAACTCAGTTTCGATTCTGTCAATTTTCACCTATTATTTATCTATGATAACGGAATTCTTAATTAATGCTGGGCTACTTCTTTACCATGAGGAGACCATACATCCTTCCCCTCAATAAATATTCTAATTTTATTGTCAATTATATTAACAGTTATTTTTTTAATACTACAAACACTATTGTATATCGTTATTGTTTGGTTCGTGTAATATAATTTTATTTGTTTGCCCCTGATTAACAATATCCTGAATATCTATCCATGCACTTCTTAAGGCGTCCCAATTTGTTTTATTACCTTTTGAAAAAGAACGAATTGGTTCAGCATTAATCCATTCAATAAGTTTGTCTCCAATTTTTGATAGAGAACCATCTGATTCATCAACAGTTTTCAAATCTTCCTTTTTCTGAGGTGGAGTCTCGTCGGTTATTATAAATCGACTTAAAAACTCATTTCCTATGAAAATATGAGCATGAGGTGGATTATGTTCTATCCTAGAACCATTACTCTGATTTTTAAAAGGGGAACTCCCAACTGTAATTGTAAAGTTATACCCCATATCACCTGGTTTACAGTGAACAGACATTTCTTCTAAATGAGATAAATTATATATCTGCATAAATTTTTGTTCTAAGTCTTCATCAATTTTATTCATACTATTCTCCATATTTTATATATTAACAGTTTATATAAAATATAGCACGCTTTTTACTCAAAATCCCGACGTTTACATTTATCGAATGATAACTAGTTTAAGATGAATAATTTAGGAAGTAGTGCTATTTCTTTATAGTTAATCTATACGAATACATTATTTTATGTTAAACTAAATATAAATATGAAAGCATATCATGAACAAATAGTAGATAATGCTGTAGCATACATTGCACAACAGTATTATAACACTACTGGAAAATACATTGTCCAAATACTCATGTATAAAATTCTTGCACTATTTGATTTTCAGTGTTTGAGGGAAACAGGGGAACCTTGTACTGAATTACTGTATAAAGCTCATAAAAGAGGACCTGTTCCACAACAGTTATATGTTAATTGGAAAGATACAGAACTTGTTGAAAAACGTTCAGCGAAAGTTAATGACCATAGTGCAAAGATTTTTGTCTGTAAAAAAGAACCAAATATGGATTATTTTTCAGAATATGAAAAAGAATTACTTGACTCCATAATTAACAGAGCTGTAAATGAACATTGGAACGCAAAAGTAGCAAGCCAAGTTTCACATGATGAGATAAGAGCTTGGAGTGAGGGTAGAAAACGTTCTGACTACAAAATGCTTTATTCTGATGAGTTTGAAGGAATTTTCTCAAAGAAATTCTCACAATTATCTTCTGCGGAACAAAACTTTCTAATGTATTTAGAGTTTAATAATGCCTAAATTTCAAGTTTGTAAGGTTTATAAATTCCAAAAGGATTTTTCTGACCGATTTGATGAAGAAGATGCAAAGAAACGTTACTTCCTTTATCTTGGAAATACTTCTGAGTTTCTGTCAAATCCAGTTATTATTTATGCAGTAACAAGCACAACACAACTTGATAAATATAAGCCAGGTGGGGAAAAGTACAATTCAAATTTTTTAGAATTTAAAGCAGGTACTTATGGTTTTACAGATGACTGTGTTATATGTTTTGATGAAATAAAAAATATGTCAGAGGCAATATTTGAAAGTTATCAACCAGAAGAAAAAGGAATAATAGACGATAAAGACCTGATAGTAAGGATATATGATAAAATTTTACAATCAAGAAAAGTATCAAAAATTGTCAAAGATGATATACATAATTGTTTTAATACTCTGGTAATGGGGTTAAAAAGACCAAAATAATAATGTGAAAAGGCAGAGATAGTTGACAACTATCTCTGCCTTAATTTATTTAACACACAATTATTGTCTAGTTTTGTGATAGAAGGATTTCCGTAATATGATTATTTATAATATCTACCCCCTCATTTTCAATATCATCTGTGTATCGCCAAACTGCCCCATTATAAAACTTATAAACCCTATATCCATTATATCTTGATTTTAGATGTATTAGTTCATTTAGATTAGTAGGAATGTCATTATTTGTTTCAAATGAAAATTTACATTCATCATAGATAGGTTCTGAATTTTGCATAGTTGTTATAAGATTATCTATAGGATGAGCTTTCTGCCATTCCTCAGTTGAAGTAAATACCTTTATAGTATAACAGTTGTTCCCAAATTCATACTTTCCACATCTCTCACAATATCCGCCCTGATAGTCGTGACCAAGTGCGTCAATTTCAACAGTTTCTTCTTCCCCACAACGATTACAAGTATGTTTCTTAGAACCTTTTTCAGTACAAGTTGCTTCCTTAACATTCCAATTTCCATATGAGTGACCAAGTGCGGGTTTTTCATTAGTAATTTTATTTTCACAAACTTTACATACAGCAACTAATTTTTCACACTCCGTACAAGTAGCAATAATACGTTCTGTTAATTCAAAGTCGTGTTCAACAGGGATAACTTCTTCTTCTTTTTCATTACATCTTGAACAAGTATGAACCTTTTTTCCGTCTTCACATTTTGTAACAGAATGGATAGGTTCAGTTACATCCCACTCACCAAAGTCGTGACCAAGAGCCTCGATATTATTTTCTTTGATAAGTTCACCACAGTCAACACAGATAGTATGTTCAAGTCCGTCTTTACTACAAGTTGCTTCTTCAATAACTTCTGTTCTTGTGTGTTCGTGTGTACAAGGTTTATCTGGTGTCACAGGCCACGGACATCCAGTTAATGTTAAAATTGCGGCTAATGTAATTGCCACTGTTAAAAGTTTAATTGTGTGTTTCATATTCTTTTTTCTCCTTATATAAAAGTAATTTTTCATATGAAAAATATAAAAAAATTATACCCCCCCCCCCCCCATGTTTTGTCAATGTCGGTGTCCATAAGCGTGAGGAATAAGCTTTATAAAATATTTATAGTATGTAGTATTTTTCCATCTGAGATACGAGGATTAATTATTTCTTCGGTACCGATAACTCTTCAATCATCATCTGAAAACCTATTCATCCTCATTGCCGAACATTACCATAACATTGTCAGAAGATTTCCCAAACTTCAAAAGAATTCTTTGAAAAAGAATCTAAATAATCTGCCTTCTTCTATACGTCTTGTACACAAAATCTACATTGCTTTTTACGGGGATTTCTTCTTCGCAAATAAAATCATCTTTTGAAAATTTTGGGAAAAATGTGTCGCCAGAAACTTCTTGGTCAATTTCTGTGATGTACATTTTTTCTACAATTGGCAAGGCCTTTTGGTACAGGGCAGCCCCACCAGAAACAAAAATGTCTTTTTGTGGAAATGTTTGTTTGCAAAAATCTAATGCGGCTTCTAAAGAAGTAAAAGTAAAACAATTTTCAAAATCATATTTTTTTGTTTTAGAAATAATGATATTGATTCTGTTTGGAAGTGGTTTTTGCAATTTTTGGAAGATTTCTTCAAAAGTTTTACGTCCCATTATGACAATGTTATTGGTTGTTAATTCTTTAAATCTGGATTGTTCACCTTCAATATTCCAAGGAATTTTTCCGTCTTTTCCAATAACATTATTTTTTGCAAAAGCAACAATCAAAGAAATCATTTTATAAAAAATCCTGCAAAATTTAGATTAAACTAAGGCGTATTTTTGCCATCGTCTGCTTTTCCAACGCAACAACATCACAACACCACGGGACGTTTCTTCTGCTCCAATTGCAATCCAGAACCCAATTAAACCCATTCCCATTTTTAGTCCAAGAATGTAGCTTCCCAACACCATAATTATCCACATTGAAACAATGCCATAAAAAACTGGGAATTTTACGTTTCCTGCGCCTTTTAAAGCTCCAACGTAAATTAAGTTTAACGTGCGGCCAAATTCAATCAAAATAGAATATAACAATAAATCGCAAACTAAGGAGTGAATTTCTGGAATGTCTGTAAAAATGCTTACAATTGGCGAC
>JAEIGA010006065.1_pt1 | contig 18394 bp, 21 predicted proteins | sample 9270691 | NCBI WGS metagenome assembly JAEIGA01 (sample SAMN17057246, study PRJNA624740) | gut metagenome | biome: biome; isolation source: fecal sample | host: Bos grunniens | place: China: Xizang | collected 2019
ATATTTTAAAGTTAGTTATGATATATCCAAAGACATTTTAAAACCTAATTTAGACGAAGCTTTAGTTGAAATAACAATACAATTAATTAAAATGCCGACTGACTCTATTCAAAAAACCAATTTTTCAATTGACATTAATGCAAATCCTATATATTAAAAAAAGCTGAATTATATTCAGCTTTTTTGTTATTCTCTTTCTTGTTTTTTGTAAAGATTTATTATATAGTTATTATATTCTAAAAGATGAGGTATTTATATGTCAAATTTAATCATTGGAAATATTATTGCTCTTATTGGTTCTATTCTTATGGTATGCACAGGATTAATAAAGAAAAAAGATAAAATAATATTTGTTCAAACAATTCAAATTGGATTAATGATTATAAGTAATTTTGTTTTAGGTGGAATTACCGGGGCAATTACAAATATAATCAGTTGCATTAGAAATATTTTATGTTATAAAAACAAATTAAATAAAATTGCCAAAACATTGATTATAATCGCATCGGCAATTTGTGCAATTTTATTTAGCAATACTGGTTTTATTAGTTTGTTACCTCTCTTCTGTACAATTATTTATACTTTATTTATGAACATTAAAGATGTTATTAAATTCAAATGGTTAATAATTTTTACTATGATAATATGGCTTATATACGACATTTATATAAAATCTTATACTTCATCTATTTTTGATTTTATGAGTGTAATAACAAATATGTTTTCAATATACAAAATAAAAAAAGAAACTCCTACAAAGTAGGAGTTTTTAGTTACATTGTCATGTCATCTTTCATATCTTCTAATAGTTTAACTGCTTCTTCATATCCTTCAACTTTCGTAAAATCAACACTCTCCAAATCCACATATACATTTCTTTTATAAGTATATACATCAACTGGAACTGTTTTTACATTTTGAAACGGATATTCATCTAATAGCATTTTTAAAATACTAAAAGCATCATTTTCTACTATATCACATACCATTGTACTTCTTCCATCAAAAATAACAGTTAGACATTGTGAAAATGAATAGCCTTTTGCTCTTTTTAATTTTTTTATATCTATAATTTCACCTTGAACTTTAGTTCCCATTTCTTTTATTTTTTCTATTTTTGTAGCATTATCATTCGACACGCTTTTAAACACCATCAATAAAACAATTGGAAATAATGCATAAATTAATGCAAAAAATAGCATATATCTATTCCCTTTAACATAATCAAATAATTTTTGAACTGCTAATGCTTCAAATCCAAATGTTGCAATTATTATGGTTATTTTGAACCTTAATTCTAAACTTTTTGACATCTTTTTTTCTAATTTCATAAAACCTCTTGTAATTAATCTTATTATAATTTTATAAAAAAAGGATACTTTTTAGTATCCTTTTTTTCTTATTCTACTATATCTCCAAAGTTATTTCCTTCTTCAACTGTTGGTAAACAATAAAATACTAATAATATAATTCCTCCAATTAATGGTACAAATGAAATTAAAAACCACCAACCACTTCTGTTTGTGTCATGTAATCTTCTGATACCAATTGCTAATCCTGGAATTATCATTGCTATAGAATATAATGTTGCTAAAAATCCTAATTTTATAACTCCAGCAACTACTCCTACAGCCAAAGAGATTACAAAGTTAAATAAACAAGCCATCCAAAAATCTCTTCTTGTAGATCTTCCACTAAATACCGCATAGTTTCTCCACATTTTTTTGTATTCTTCCATTTTTAAATCCCCCTTAAGAAATTTTTATATACTTCTGTTATATCTTATAATTTTACAAAAATCAACATGTTTTTCAAATAATATATTTTTCAAAATATTGTATTTATTTTTTGTTTATGATATGATTTTTATGAATATATGTGTACGGAGGAAAAAATATGGAAAAGAAAGAAATATCTGCCAGAACCACTGTTAAGGCAATAATTACAGGGTTCGTATCATATGGAATAATTACAATTTTTATTTGTTTATTATTTTTTGCTATTGGAGATTATTATTTAGGACAACTATCTAACACTGCTGCTAGTGGACTATATATTACTCTTCCACTTATATCAGTTATCTTTCTTTATTTCATAATTCACTCAATATGTAGAATTAGTACTTATGATGTTTTTAAAAAGTGTAAAACAGATAAAAATAATTACAAAACAATTATAAACTCTTTAAATATATTCTTTGTTATTTGTATTGCATTATCAATTATTTTATTTTTAAGTTTACTTTATTTAAATTTAGAATATCAATTAAAATCAATTGAACTTGCAAGTGTACAATATAAAGAAGTATTCACTGAAAATCATATAAAAATACTTCAAACTGAAATGAATACAGTATTTGAAAGATCAAAAGCAAATTTAACCAAATCAACTGTTATTTTAGTAATAGGTTTATCAATATCATTCCTTTCTTTAATACCATATCAAAGAAAAATGATATTAAAATACAACGAAGAAAAATAATTTTTTTTAATTTCAAATAGATTTTTAAATCTTGCCCAGCAATCCTTTATTTCCAACAGGTTTGCTGGGTTATTTATTTTTTTATTTTTTCCATTTTTTTGAATAATATTTAAACTTTTTAATATATTTATATAAAATAAAAGAAATTTTAATCTTTAAGGATTTTTTATGATAAGTTTAGCTATAACTAGTTTTTATGGTCTTATTTTTGGAATAATTGGAACTTTTATTGGAGGCTTTTTAGGTGCCTTTATAAAATTAAATTCAAACAAGTTTCTTTGCTTCATTTTAGAATTTGCGGCTCGGCCTCATGACTGCCATTATATGTTTTGATTTAATTCCTGAATCTTTAAATTTTATAGATATTTCTCTTTGCATTATGGGAATTTTAACTGGAATCATTATTATGATTATTTGTAATAGTTTTATAGAAAAATATATATCTAGTAAAAGACAAATATCAAATTCTTTATTTAAAACAGGATTAATTATAGCATCCGGTCTTGCTATTCATAATTTTCCAGAAGGTTTAGCAATTCGGTTCTGGTTTCGAATCATCCTCTTCCCTTGGTTTTAAACTTGCTATTGCCATTTCTCTACATGATATTCCAGAAGGCATTTCAATTTCTCTTCCTTTAAAAACAAGTGGTATTTCTAAAGCAAAAGCCATTTTTATAACAACATTATCAGGTATTATGACTGGATTTGGAGCATTCTTTGGTTCACTCTTAGGATCTGTCTCTCCAAAACTTATCGGTTTTTCTCTTAGTTTTGCTGCTGGTGCAATGCTTTATATTATTACTTGTGAACTTATTCCAGAATCTAAACAAAGATATTCTGGTCGATTTTCTTCTATTGGAAATATGTTAGGTCTTATTATTGGACTTTTTACAAAAATTTTATAAATGAAAAAAGAACTTAGATAAATTCTAAGTTCTTTTTGTTTATAATTAATCATTATTTCCTTTTAATTTTTCAGCTCTGTCTGTAGCAATTAAGTTATCAATCATTTCATCCATATCACCATTTAAGAAGTTTTCAAATTGGAATACACTAAATCCTATTCTGTGATCTGTTATTCTTCCTTGAGGATAGTTATATGTTCTGATTTTTTCACTTCTATCTCCAGAACCTACTTGGCTCTTTCTTTCACTTGCTACTGCTTTTTCTTGTTTTTCTCTTTCTATGTCATAAATTTTTGATCTAAGCATTCTCATTGCATATTCTCTATTTTGAAGTTGAGATCTTTCTGTTTGACATTCTGCAACAATTCCTGTTGGTTCGTGTATTAATCTAACTGCAGAAGAAGTTTTATTTACGTGTTGTCCTCCAGCACCTGATGCTCTAAATACTTCCATTCTAATATCTGCTGGATTTATTTCTACATCCACATCTTCAACTTCTGGAAGAACTGCAACTGTTGCTGTAGAAGTATGAATTCTACCGCTACTTTCTGTATCTGGAACTCTTTGTACTCTGTGTACTCCACTTTCGAATTTAAATCTACTATAAGCACCTTTTCCTGTAATCATAAAAGATATTTCTTTATATCCACCAATTCCTGTTTCGTTTTCATATATAACTTGAATTTGAAAACGATTTTTTTCAGCATACATAGAATACATTCTGAAAAGTACTCCCGCAAATAATGCAGCTTCTTCTCCTCCAGCACCAGCTCTAATTTCACAAATAACGTTTTTATCATCATTTGGATCTTTTGGTATTAAAAGAATTTTTAATTCGTCTTCTAATATTGGAAGTTTTTCTTTAGCATCTAACATTTCCATCTCTGCTAATTCTTTCATTTCTGGATCTTCCATCATTTCTTTAGCATCTTCTAAATTCTTTTTAGTTGTTTTATATTCTCTATATTTAAAAACAATTTCTTCAATATCACTATGTTCTTTCATATAGTTTTTCCACTCATTTTGTCTTGAAATCACATCTGGATCACTAATTAAAGTATTTAGTTCTTCATATCTTTTTTCTACATCTTCTAATCTTTGAAACATAAAAACCTCTTCTTTTTATTATTAATCATATTTATTTTATGATTTTAATTTATATTTTATTTTTATATTGTATTAATAAATTTTACGCACATAATATTATAACCTATTTTCACCTATTTTTCAAGGTTTATTGTATTATATTCTATTTTTAATCTATCTAATATGTTTTTCTCTCTATCTGAACATGTAAAAATTATTATTTGGTTATTTCTAAAATTATTATTTAAGTATTTTAGTATATTAGCTAGTCTATCATTATCAAAATAAGCAAACGCTTCATCTAAAATTATTGGCATCGCTTCATCAGTCATTTCATTTAGTGCACTTAATCTTAAAGAAATATACATTTGATCTATTGTTCCTGTGCTTAATCTTGACGCTGGAATATAGTTACCATTATCGATTTCAACTCTTAATCCATCAGTATCACTAAATACTACATTTTTATATCTATCATCTGAAATTTTTGAAATTATATCACAAAGATTTTCAGTAAATCTTGGACTTATAGATTCTTTAACTTGCTCATAAGCTCTTTCTAAACAATCTTTTGCTATATTATAAGATTTATTCAAAGATAATAATTCATCTTTTTCAATTTCTGCATCTTGAAGTTCTTCTTCTATTTGAGCCAAATTTTCTAATTTTTTATTTATTTCTTCTTCATTTGCTTCCATTGTATGTAATCTAAATTTTATCGTATTTAATCTATTTTCTTTTCTTTCAATCTCTCTTAAAATTTCATCATAATTTTTATTTAGATTTTCTTGCATAAATCCTAAATCTAAAAATTTAGTATATTTTTCTATAAGTTCATTATTATCTTTTTCAATTTCTCTGTCCAACTTTTCTTGTTTTTCTTCTGCTTCTATTTTTTGTATTTCTTTATTTTCTTTTAAAACTTCAATCTCATGAATTATTTTTTCTCTATCTAAATCTCTTATTTTCTCACTTTCTCTTATATTATCTTTTGCTTTAATCATTTTGTATACTATAAAGATTATTGGTGTTAATAAGATTAAATTTAATAAATTGAATCCTTTTAAAACAGTTACTACAATAAATGTTATTAAAATTATTGCTATCGCTAAATAATAGTTTTTATTATTTACTTTATTTACCATCTCTTTTTCTTCTGATTTTGAGATTTTTTTATTTAGCTCTTCAATCTTTTCATTATAGTCCTTTTCTAAATTCTTATTAAAATTTATTTCAGCGCATTTTATTCTATTATTATCTAATTTTACTTTAATTTCTTTCAAGAACTCTTTTTTTATTTCTTCGTCTTTTTCTTCTAGTCTCAACTGTTCTTTTTCTAAAGAATTATCATAAACTTTTTCTCTATAATTTTCCAAATCTCTTTTTTGATTTAATAAACTTCTGATTTTATTTTCAACGTTATTTATTGGTTTTTGAGATGTTCTTTCTGTACCAACTTCCTCGTTTTGTCTTTTACTAATTTTATCTAAAGACTTTTTAAAAGATATATTGTCATCTCCTGAAGAAATTAAATTACTGATTTTTTGAACAATACTATTTTGACTTGATTTGCTAAGCTTTATTCCTTCTTGTTCTGTTATAGCAGTATTATAAAAAGTTTCTTCATCAATCCCAGTTTGCTCTTCAAAAAATTCTATTCCTTTTGTTTTATCTATTGAAAATGTTTTTGATATATCTTCTTTTTTTGCATTATAAATTATAGGATTTTTCTTTTTAAATTCCCTATAAATTTCAAATGACTCCCCACTATCTAATGTATATTCAATTTTTCCAGAAAACTCTTCTGTCTTCCATGGTTTAAATCTATCAAAATCTGACAATTCTTTTCCATTTTTATTTTTAGAAGCTCCATATAGCATACTTGTAATAAATTTTAGTAAGCTTGATTTTCCAGCTTCATTTTCACCATATACTATATTTATTCCATCGCTAAATTTTACTTCTTTGTTTTTTAATTTACCAAAACCATTTATTTTTAGATTATCTATTCTCAATTTTTTACTCTCCTTACATAGCTTCTAATCCAATTTCTATTGCTTTTTGATATTCTTCTTCTGTACATAATCCTTTGTTATACATTTCTAGAACTTCTTTAATAAATATTCCTTTTAAATTGTTTTGTTTAGAAAGTTCCTCTAAATTATAATTAATTCTTGTACAATCTTTAACTTTTAAAATATTTTCTCTTGATACAACTCTTTGAATTTCTCTCGTATTAATTTCAAAATTTCTATTTCCTACTAAGATTAATTTATACAAATCCATATCATCCAAATTTAGATTTAAAATCCTATCTAGTAAATCTTCTTTTGAGAAAAATTCATCAACTTTAAGTTCTATTTCTTCAAATTTTCTGTCGTCTAATCTTATAAAATCTATATTTACATTTCCTTTTTTTATTTCTCCAACAATCATTCCATGTTCGCCTAGTTCATCGAAACCTAAAGAAATTGTAGATCCTGGATAATAAATTTTATTTTTATTATCTAAGTTATTTTTATGTATGTGTCCTAAAGCCACATAATCAAATCCTAGGGAATTTAATTTAGATTCAAGAATTGGGTTATATGAGAATCCTTCTTTGTCTTTTGCCCCATTTAAATCGCAATGAGATACCAATACATTTGGTTTACTAGAAACTGGTAATGTTAATTTTTCTAAAGGTGATTCTTCCATAAAAAATTCTGTAAATGCCATTCCATAAATATTTACATTTTCATCTTCATATTTTTCAATTCTAGAATTTCTAAAAACATAAACATTTTCACCAAATTCATAAGTATCATAAATCGAATTTTTAATATACGGATCATGATTTCCAGGGGTTATAAATACTTTTGTTTTTGGTATTTCATCAAATAATTTTGAAATATAATCTATTGTAGATTTTCTTATGTAGTCATGTTCATACAAATCACCTGCAATAAAGAAATATTCTATATTATTATTTTTTATATATTCAATTATTTTCTTGAATGCATTTCTTTGCTCTAATCTTCTCTTTTCTCCTAAATCTTCTTTGTTATTTAAAGAAGTAAAAGGTATGTCAAAATGCATATCTGCTATATGTACAAATCTCATTTATTATCTCCTTCTATTTGATTTTTAAATTCTATCATAATAAAAATTTTCAGTCAATAATAAAACGAACATTTATTCTTTTTTACTCAACAAAAAAGATGCTATTTTTTAATAGCACCTTTTAATTCTAATCATCAGAATCCATTGTTCCAAATAATTCGTCAAATTTTGCTTCAAGTTCTTTTTGAATATCTATTAGCTCAGCTTGTCTTTTCTCTTCTTCAGCTTGTTGTTCTGGTGTCATTGACATTGTTGCTTTAGCTGTTTGAGCAACTGCAGCTGCTTTAGCTCCATTATCTAAAGGACTAGCTACATTTACTTCTTCTGGATCATCAGCAAATAAATCATCTAATGATTCAAGAGAATTTGCTGCTCCTCCACCAGTTCCTATAGATCCATCTTCAGAACCTTCAACATATGGATTATATGGATTATATTTTCTCCATACTCCTCTTTCTATATTAACATCATTGTGATCAACTTTATATCTATCAACAATTTTTCCTGTTTTATATTTAAAGTAATAATATTTATTAGCTTTGATTGGTTTTATACCTTTTTCGTAAATAATACAAAGGTCATTATCCATTCTTCTTAACTCATCAGGTGTCATAAGCGCTCTACCCATAATTTGGTCAGATTCACTCTTACCTTGCTTCCAGTCTTCTCTATCTTTATTTACTGAAACATTATCTCTTGTAATTGTTTTTTCACCAAGAGCTTTAGAAAAATATTCAACTGTTTTTTGTGAGTTAGATCCAAGGAAAAGGTGAGTATCGCAGTTACCGATGATTGTTTCATAAGCTTTTTCGTATACATCCTCTAATTGGTCTAAGTTTTGTAAAATAACGCTGAATGAAATTTTTCTACTTCTTGATGTAGAGATTTTTTTATCAAAATCAGGTATTTGTCCAATGTTAGCAAACTCGTCCAAAATAAAATATGTAGGTACTGGAAGAGCTCCACCACTAGCATCAGCAAAGTCATATAATTGTTGAATCATTTGTGAGAAGAATATTGTAAGTAAGAAGTCGTAAGCTGTATGTGTATCTGAAGAAATAACATATACCGCTGTTTTCTTTCTACCAATATCTGTAAAATCTATTGTATTTGTTGATGTTACTTCAGCAATTTCTCTTGAGTCAAATTTACCTAGTTTAGATTGTAGTGTACCAAGTACTGATCCAAAAGTTTTTTCTGGTAACATCTCGATATTTTTATAATACATTCTTGCAGGGTGATCAAATGGTAATTGATTCATTAAATTTGTAAGTAGGTTATCACCACCGCTACTGTTTGCTGTTCTTACAAGTTCAGAACAACTTGATAAAGATTGTTCTTCTAATGGTCTTGTTGCTTTTAAATAATAGATCAATGCTTTCATTAACATCTCTGACATATCATCCCAGAATGGGTCTGAACTTTTACCGCCATCACCTTGTCCTTTAACAATTGTGTTAGCAATAATGTCAACATCTATTTCATTGTTTATATGATGTAATGGGTTGTAACCATCACTGTTTTGAGGTCTTACTAAGTTTAATACTTTTACATCATATCCTTTTGATTTAAAGTATCCTGCTGTTTTATCATAAAGTTCTCCTTTAGGATCAGTAAATACATAAGAACCTAATAATTGTAAAGCATTTGGTATAACATAAGAAGCAGATTTACCAGCACCAGAACCTCCGTACAACAAGTACGTTTACGTTACCACGTTTATCTACTGGTAAGTAATTTTGTTCAGCTAATATAATACCGTTCTTTTTACTTAAAACTCTATATTGTTCTCCACCTTCACACCAATCACTTGAACCATTTTCAATATCTTGATATTCATGTTTTGGAAACGCTTTAGCTATTCCTATTAAAGCTGCAAATGCACAGAATATGATAGTCCATTTCATAGCAACAAAAAATGTTCCTATATAGTTTTCAGTAAAACATATTCCTATTTTTGTCCAAGGAGCTGTTAATCCAGATCCCATATCCATTAAAAATGTGCTCCACCATGTTGCACCAGTCATATTTTGTAATAGTGTATGACCAGCAGCCATATCTGCATTTACTTTAGCAACACAAAATGGCATAACTAGCCATAGCACAATTGCTAAAATTAGTATGCCAAATACTATTAACTTTCCTTTTATTTTTCTATACGCAGCTTTTAATTTATCAAAAAAACTCATTTTCTTTCACCTTTTCTTAAGTAGTATTTACTATACAAGAATTTTATTCCGAAATTTCACCATGTTCTGCATTATTTTCTTGTTCTGCAGCTTCTTCTGATTCTCTTGATTTTTTATTTTTTCCGTCTTTACCATCTCTGAATTTTTGTAAAGTTTTAATTAATAAAGTTACAGCATTTCCTTTTTCAATTTCTTCTGTTGTAATAGTTCCTTTTCCTTCAACATCAAGAATTCCTTCTGTTCCTTCATTATCTTTTTCAATTTCTGGTAAAAATCCAGTTAATAAACATTTATTAACTATGATAGTAGAATCATTTTTTGTAAAGCCTTTAACATGCTCTAAAATTTCTGCTTCTCTAACACCATCTATGACTTTTAGTTCTTTTTTTTGTGTTGAATCACTATTGTTCGTACTCATATATGAATTCCCCTTTCAAGAATCAATTTATTATTTTCGCTTTTCTTCACTTATTTCAAATGCAAAATATTTTTTGTAAGGTTTTAATTTGCATTTTCCTTTTACTTCATTTGATTCTTCATCAAAATATAATATTGGTTTTATTTCTTCTCCTGTTTCAGGATCTATTATTGAAATTGGTCTTTGCATATTTGGAGTGTACGCAAATTCCTTATACTCAATTTCTTCTTCATTATATAATGTTTTAAATTTCATTGGCATTGGTTTCTTTGAAATTTTAACAACATCATAATCTAAAAATCCCATATTAACTATTACTTTCTCTTTTGCAAAAGAAAGAATTACAAGAGGATTTCCTTCTGGTGCTGGATTTTCAACAAAAAATGTTTTTTTCTTTTTGTCGCCAACAAATTCTTCTGAATATTCTAATCTTTCTACTGTATATTTTGGTCCGTTCTTTGCGAATTCTCTTTCTGTTCTATTTACTTGATATATTACTGTATTCATGTGTGATGGATCAGTAATACTAAAATATTTTCCTTGTAAATTATCTCCAACCATTTATTTACACTCCTTTAAAAGTTTGTTACAAATGTAATTTTTATCTTTTGCATTATAACATTATAATTATATCTTAGACGTACGCAAAAGTCAATCACTTTATTTAATTTATGTTAACTATTTCTTGGGTTAAATTTTGACATTTTTTCAAATTCTTTAAAAAGTTTTAGTTCTTCTTCATTAGGTCTTTTTGGTATCATTATTTTAGTATCTAAAATAAGTTTTCCTCTTCCACCTTTTCCGTCTTTGTAACCTTTATTTTCTATTTCTATTTTTTCACCACTTTGAATTCCAGCAGGTACATAAACAGAGACATCTTCATTTATTCCATTTATTGTTACCTTTGTGCTAAGCGCAGCTTCCCAAGGAGTTAAGTACAAGTTTGTTTTTATATCATATCCTTCAAGTATAAATCTCTCATCATTTTTGATTTTTACTTTAATAAATAAGTCTCCCGGTTTTCCACCAGAAACTCCTGGTTTTCCTTGACCTACAATTCTTATTTTTTCATTGTTCCTAATACCAGCTGGAACTTGTACTTTAAATTTTTTTAATTTTCCTTCAACAGTTCTAACCCCTATTGTTTGCTCTTTTCCTCTAAAAGCATCTTCTATAGAAATATCAATTTCAGTTTCTACATTTTCACCTTTACAAGCAGCTTTTTTAGCTTTTACTTTTGAAGGTTCTTTATCATTTAAATTTACGAAGTACATATTAAAGAAATCACTAGAAATAGAATCTTTACTTCTTTTACTTTCTTCATAAGAAGCATTTCTCTTTCCAATTGTTCTGTGCCACATTCTGTCATATTTTCTTTTACTCATGGCATCTGATAAAACTCTATACGCTTCATTTATATCTTTAAAACGTTCTTCATTCTTTTTATTTTGTATATTTACATCAGGATGATACTTTTTAGCTTGCTCTCTATACGCACTTTTTATTTGTGCCATAGTTACTTTATTATTTGGTAAGTCTAAAATTTTGTAATAATCCTTAAATATCATTTCAACATCCCCCGAACTCTTTAAAATCCATTTTGATTATATCATTTTGTTTTTTATTTGTGAAGTTTTTTCTTAAACTTCCGTAGTATTTTCAAAGAAAAATTCAAATACTATTCCACTAACATATTCAGCTTCATATGTAGTATCTTGTAAATTATTACTTTTCTCTTCCATTATTAAATAATGTTCATATGCATTACTAACTGCTCTCATATAATCAAGTTCGTTTCCATTTCCTGGTATATAACTCAATAATTTTTTTATATCTTGAGAAGCTTTGTATTCTACTGAACCTTCTTCAAACTCTTCTCCAAATTCAATTATTATATCATCATGTAATTCTATATCCATCATAGCCTCCTTATTCAACTTCATCAATTTCTTCTACTTTTTCTAGCATAGCTTCGATATCTAAAGCTTCTTTTCTCGAGTCACTAGTTGTTTGATCTAATATAGTTTTAATTTGATCATACATTCTTAAGGTTTTATCAACTGTAGTTTCATCTGCATCCATCTCTTCTATTGTTGTTCTAACAATAGAAGCATCTCCTAAAGTTTCTTGCACCACTCCAATAGTTTCTAATATAAGTCTTTTCTTAGTTGGCATATCTACAGCATTCAAAACACTTTCAAATCTAAACATTTCAAATTCTTCGGTTATAAACAATTCTTTTAGTTCATCCTTTGATAATTCACTCACTTTTTTCGATATAACCGGTCTAATTCCTTCAAGTTCTACTTCAGTTCCTGCCGATTGCAATATTTCTGATATATCTTTAATATTGATTTCTTCTAATATTTCTTCAGCGCAAGTAGAATTAGACATTATCGTAATAAACTCTGTTGACCAATCCGTATCTGTCGTTAGATCTTCGCTATACTCATCTCTCAAGGCTTCTTTATATTCATTTAAGAATTCTCTTACTTTTAAATCATTCAAAAGTTCTTCAGTTATTCCTATTTGTTTAAAATCTATATCATCTAAAAAGTTTTTTCTTTCTGCTGTTGCATCTTCACCATAATATTTATATATATCTAATACTTTTTTTAGAAATTCAATCTTTTCATTTTCATTCATTTTAGATGTTTTTATTTTCAAAAAATTATTAACAGATTGTTCTTTTGTTTCTTGCTTATCTTGAATTACAGGATAGCCTTCTATCTTTTTTAATATTGTTAAAGGTAAGCCAGCTCTTTCGGCAATATACATTCTTTCTCTTCTATTAAATTTTTCTCCAGCAAAGAATAGTTTAAACGCTACTTCTATTTCAAAATCATCTCTCATATCTTTTATAATATCAGCATATGAAGAAACCATCTTACCGTTATAGCAATTAACCATCCCCGTTTTCTCTTCTTCCATCGCCAATGGATATCCCATTTCCGGCGTCAAAAAACTATGTATTTCAAACTCAATACCGCTACTTAAATTTTTTAGTGCGCTTTCGTAGTATCCCGAACGAGCTTGCCCTTTTGGTATTGTTTTTTTATAATCATAATACATTTTTTTTGCTTTATTAATTTCTGTTAATTTATATGTTTTTAGTTTTCTTTGAGGATTATCACTATCAACTAATTCATATTCACCATTCTTAGCATAATTAACACCATTATCTACACTTACATTACCTTTTCTATCTCGCATATGATTTTTTATAGCATTTTCTAGTTCACGTGAATATTCAATTCCAATTTTAGGTCCTACTTTTATAATAATAGAATTAACTTTTGCTAAAATATTAGCTGCATTTATCGGCCCACCAAAATGAACTGAAAATCTCGAATAACCTGGTACACTTCCTGTTAATGCACACACACCTCTTTGATGATCGGGGTCAATTCCAAAAGGAATTTGATCATCTGGAAACTTAAAATTATACATTCTTGCAAAAGCAATATATTCAGCAATAAATGCATCTTTAAGTTCATAACTTTTTGGATACACATCTGTTATTCTATTTGCAGCATTAGCTAACAAAGCTGAAGATATAACAATATTTTTCAAAATTTTCTTTTCGTGTTCTTTTTGTTCTTGTGGAGTCATTTTCGAAAATTCTTCTTGACTTATCTCTGGTATTCTCAAATCTCCAACAGCCTTATTCCAAACTTCCGCATTGCTAAAATAATCAACCAAAAATCTATTATTAAGTTCAGGTCTTTGAGCCGCTTCTGAAATTTGTACCTCAATTGGATTTTTTGTTTCTCTTCTAGCCACTCCATTATCTAAATCTCTCTGAGTAAATGCTGCAAAAACATTATCTGTTCCTTTTGAGTTTTTTCCTGCTTTTACATGATGTTCAACTTCTTTACATTTTTGTTCTAATATTTTTTCCAAAGCCTTTATTTGTTCATATGTCATATTTATATCTCCTTAAAATCCTAAAAATATTTTTATTTTCTTAAAAATTTTCACAATAATATTTTCTTTTTTATTTTGAACAACAATTTCTGTATTTTCTTTTTTCAAAGCGACATTGTTTTTATCTTCAAACAATGGATTTAAATTAGAATAGGTTTTATTTACTTCTTCTTTATATCTCTCTTTTCTTTCTTTTTCATAAAAAGCTGTTCTATCTTCTTGTGTAGAGATATATTTTAAAAATAAATTAGCTAAAACATTCTTAGCTTCAGAAGAAATTTGATTATCTAGATTTTCTTCTGGATTATAATCAAAATTATAATCTGTATCTTTATATTTTTCATATAAATCAATTTTGGATTTGGGTATTCTCTCGTATTCTTCGTTTTTTAGATTTTTAATTACTTCTAGTACTTCTACATACGCTCTCGCATATTCTTTTGTTATTTCCATATTTATACCTCTTTTTAGAATTAAATTTTTCCTGTTTTTCCACCTTTAGCGCCTTTTACTCCACCTTGCATCGCTAAAATATTTTGGTCATATGAAAATGTTAATTTTTCTTTATCTCTATGGCGTTTTATAGCTATATCTATTATTTCATCAAGTTCTTTTTCAAATGGTTTTCCTGTAGCTTCCCATAAATAATATGATAAAGCTCCTGGAATTGTATTTATTTCATTTACATACACTTTATCTGTTTTTGTATCGATTAAGAAGTCTATTCTTGAAACTCCGTTGCATCCTAAAACTTTAAATACATCTTGAGCCATTTTTTGAATTTCTTCAGTTTTTTCTTTACTAATATCTGCTGGAATTTTTTTGTTAGCAAATTGAGTGTTTCCACCTTTGGCTCCACCTTTTTGTCCTCCAAGTTTAGGTGATGCTGTTTTTCCACCACCTATTGTTCCACCATTTGATTTTCCGTCTCCAATGTATTTGTCTGTATAACTTAAAATTTCATCAGAGAAAAATGGTTCTTCACAAATTGAAGCTTGTGTTTCTGTTAAATCTCCGATTACTGAACAGTTAATTTCTTTTAAGTTCTCAACTGCTTTTTCTACAATTATTCTATCAGCAAATTCCATTGCAAACTCAATTGCTTCTTCAAGCTCAACTTTATTTTTTGCTTTTCTTATTCCAACACTTGATCCTAAATTTCCTGGTTTTACAATTACAGGATATTCTAATTTTTCTTCAATATCTTTTAATATTTTTTCTTCGTCTTTTATGTATTCTACTGAATAAAATGGTACAAAATCTACAACTGGAATTCCAGATTGTCTTAATATTTTCTTTTGAAGTATTTTATCCATTCCTATACTTGAAGCAAGAATATCTGGTCCTACAAAAGGAATTCCAAGTAAAGTTACAAATCCAGCTAATGTTCCATCTTCACAGTTTGTTCCATGAACTATTGGGAAAGCAACATCAATTGTATTTAACACTCTTTTTCCAATCCAAGGCGCTGGACATCTCATAACTTTTACACCTTTTCCATCATTTACTACTGCAACCTGATAGCATCTTTTTAATAAAACATCCATATCTCTAAAAGAATATAAATCTAATAAATCGTCTCCTGTATACATTACTCCGTTTTTTGCAATATATATCGGAACTATTTCATATTTTTCTGGATCCAAGCTTGAAATTGATTGATTCATAGTTATTACAGAAATTTCATGTTCAACTGAATTTCCTCCAAAAAATACACCAACTTTTATTTTCATTTTTATTTTCCTTTCTATTCAAAAATCATTTTTTATGATTATATACGAATTCAAACAATAGCATTTTATACTATTGTTTGAAAAATTTTGATTTTATAGATAATTATCTGGCAAATCATTTTCAAGTAATACAACACTATCTTTTGTCAAAATCTCATTCATCTTACTTAATGCTTCTTGTAAATTTTTAGCAATAAATACATTTGATTCTGGATAGTTTTTTTCTTTTATTCCATTATAAATAGGAACTGCTTGTTGTGCTCCAACTAATATAATGAAATCGCAACTTTCTGCCGCCTTTTTTCCAAATTCTTTATTTATTTCATATTGTTTATCACCTAATTCAACAATTCCTGGTGTTATTAAAATTCTTTTTTTATGTTCAAAAGATTTTAATACTTCAAGTGCCATTTGTGCACCTTTAATATTTGAATTATACGCATCATCAATAATTATACTTCCATTTGGATTTTGTTTTAGTTCTAATCTATGTGGTACTGGTCTAATATATTTAGCTCCTATTTTTATTTCTTCTGCTGTCAATCCTAATTTATCAGCTATCGCAACAGCACCAACTATATTTAAAATATTTAAATTTCCTAATAATCTTGTTTTAATTTTTATTGGTTCTTTTCCTGGAACAACAACATCAAAACTTGATCCTCTTTCTGTTATATCAATATTTGTAGCATAATAATCAGCTTCTTTAGATAATCCAAATTTAACCATATTTTTAGTAATTTTTGAATTTCTAATATTTTCGTCTTCCCAGTTTACAAATGCTATTCCATCATCAGGTAAGCTATCTACTAATTCTAATTTAGCTTTTCTTACATTATCCAAAGATTTAAATGTATCTAAATGTTGAGGTCCTATAGCAGTTACTATTCCATAACTTGGATTTACAATATCTGTTATTTCTTTAATATCGACAACATATTTTGCACCCATTTCACACACGAATAATTTATGCATTGATGTTAATTTCTCATTTATTGTTCTTACAACTCCCATTGTTGTATTGTAACTTTCTGGAGTCATTAAAGTATTATATTTTTGAGGAAGTATTGTGTTTACAACATATTTTGTACTTGTTTTCCCATAACTTCCAGTAACACCAATTACTTTTAGTCCAGGTATTTCTTTTAATTTTGTTTTTGCTTTTTTGCAAAATCCCATTCTTATATTTGCTTCTATTGGTTTATTTATTATATTTACAACATTAACCAAAAAGTAAGCAAAAATTGCACAAACATTTATTATTGGCAATACAATTCTTTGATCAAAAATATTTGCTAAACTTAATCCTAATACAAATAAGATTAAACAAGTTATATATACCCTTTTAATTCTAGCTGTTACTACAAAAGCTTTTTTCTCTTTTTGTTTTTTGAAGCTAAAAATTAAATATATTAACATTAGAGATTCGAAAATTAATCCTGGTAATAACAAACTATCAACAAATATCGAAATTATTATCATTACTGTTGGAATAAGTAAAAGAACTACATTTTTAAGATTTAAAACTTTCTTAACATTCTTTTTCATCCAATTTGTATATCTAGATAAATAATAATTTTCAAGTTGTAATATATGTAATCCATGTCTTATTATTCTATAAAAATAAATTAATAGTAAAAATAAATTAAAGTTTAGTAAAACTTTTTCCATTAACATTTCCCCTTTTATTTATCGTTTTTAAAAAATTCATTTAATACCGCGTTACAATTATTAATATTTTCTAAATAAGAAAAGTGTGTTGAGCCTGCATATTCAATTAATCCACAATCTGGAATCAATTTTTCCATTTTTTTCGCATCACTTATTGGAGTGGCTGTATCCAAACTTCCCCAAAATAGTAATGTTGGAACGCTAATATTTGGTAATAAATGAGTTAAATCTTCATTTACAATTATTTTCATTGTCTCTTTTAAAACATTAGCTGAAGCTTTATAATCTTCAGATCCTACGCTTCCACGAAGTTTCTCTTTAAACTCTTTAAAACCTTTTGTATTTGGTAATAAATTAAGAATAAATTTTCCAGTCTTATAAAATCCAACTTTTAAGTAATAGCCTAAACTTCTTTTAGGTTTTATTCCCGCACTATCAATCAAAACTACTTTTCTTGGAGAAACAATCCCTCTTCCTACTGCATTTATAATTGTTCTTCCTCCATTTGAATGCCCTATTAAGATTGGATTTTCAATTTTTAATTCTTTAATAAAGTCTCTTAAAAAATTACCAAAGTCATCTGTTTTTAGTGGATGTTCTGGAAGGTCACTTTTTCCAAATCCTACAACATCAACTAAATATACTTTAAAGTCTCTACATAAATTGTTTGCTAAGGGTCTCATTGTTTCTAAATTAGCTAGCCATCCATGTAATAAAATTACTGGATTACCTTCACCCATAACTTCATAATTTATGTTCCAATCATTTATTCTAACTTGCAAGTTTTCCTCCTATATGTAATCCACAAATCCGTAACAATTTGTGGAATTTTTTCTTACTATAATTTATTCAAATTAGCAGTTTTTGTTACTCGCTATTATA
>JAEIGA010006066.1_pt1 | contig 18393 bp, 16 predicted proteins | sample 9270691 | NCBI WGS metagenome assembly JAEIGA01 (sample SAMN17057246, study PRJNA624740) | gut metagenome | biome: biome; isolation source: fecal sample | host: Bos grunniens | place: China: Xizang | collected 2019
CCTAGGCAATAAAAAAAAGCAAGCTTTTTTTGTATTGCTCTCGGCTTGCACTATCTTTGAAAGGAGAGAACAGCGAGAAAAGAAGAAACGTTATATAAAAGAAATTACATTATATATGAAAAAAAGCAGAATAGCACTAATAGTTCCACTCTTCATAATAACAGCACTCTGTTTCAGCGCCTTCAAAGGAGATAATCACAACTTCCAATTGTCGAAACAGCTGAATATCTTCAATACACTGATAAAGGAGCTTGACCTGTACTATGTCGACACCATAATGCCTGAAAAGACTATAAAAACAGGTATCGACGCCATGCTGACCAAACTCGACCCCTACACAACATATTACACCGAGGAGGGCAGTCAGGAACTGAAGATGATGATTACCGGCAAGTACGCCGGCATCGGTTCGCTCATACGTTTCCACGAAAAGAAGAACACCACTGCCATTGCCGAGCCGTACGACAACATGCCGGCGGCAAAGGCAGGATTGCAGATTGGCGACCTCATTCAATCAATCAACGGCGTCAGCGTGATAGGAATGAGTTCGGACAGCGTAAGCAATATGCTGCGTGGCGAAGCCGGCACAAAACTGACCATTGTAGTGGAGCGTCCCGGCAAAAAGGAGCATATTACAATAAAGCTCGAACGCGAGAGTATAGCACTACCCTCAATACCCTATTACGGCATGATGCGCGACAGTATAGCCTATCTGCAACTGGAGAGCTTCACCGAAGGCTGCTCAAAAGAGATGCGCCGCGCACTCATTGAGATGAAGAACAAGGGGGCGCATGCCTACATCATCGACCTGCGCAGCAACGGCGGGGGTTCGCTGCAAGAGGCTATAGAGATTGTCAACCTCTTTGTTCCACGCGGACTGAACATTGTAGAAACAAAAGGAAAGACCAAGCGCTCGAACCAGATATACAAGACCACAAGAGAGCCGATAGACACCGTATCGCCCCTGATTGTACTTGTCGACGGACACACTGCCTCGGCTGCAGAAATTGTTTCAGGTTCGCTGCAGGACCTTGACCGTGCAGTCATTATCGGTTCGCGCACATACGGCAAAGGCCTCGTACAGGTAACACGTGAGCTTCCCTACAACAGCTATCTGAAGGTTACAACATCGAAATACTACATTCCCAGCGGACGCTGTATTCAGGCCATAGACTACAGCCACCGCAACGAGGATGGCAGTGCTACACGCATCCCCGACAGCCTGACAAATGTATTCCACACAGCAGCCGGCCGCGAAGTACGCGACGGAGGAGGTATTTCTCCGGACATAGAGCCGAAGGAAGAAAAACTGACAACACTGCTCTTCAACCTTATACAGGATATGGCAATCTTCGACTTTGCCACCGACTACAAGTTGAGCCACGCCACAATAGCACCTGCCGAAACCTTTGAGCTGAGCGACGAGGAGTACAACAAGTTCAAGGAGTATCTGAAGGCAACAGGATTCAGCTACGACAAAGAGAGCTACAAAGTGCTGAAAAAGCTGAAAAAGACACTGGAAATGGAGGGTTATGCCGAGGCTACAAAGGCTGAGGTCGAAAAGATGGAACAGACATTGCAGCACAACCTCGACCACGACCTGAACTACTTTGCCAAAGATGTAAAGCGCCTAATTTCGGACGAAATAATCAAACGTTACTATAGCCAGAAGGGCGGTATTATATTCTCGCTACGCGACGACACTGACATTGCCGAGAGCTTCAAACTGCTTGATGACATTGCAAGATACCGCAACATACTTAGCGCAAAGAAATGATTGCTTCAAACAGTCAAGCACTTATATACGAATCTCCCACATAGTCTTAACTTACTATGTGGGAGATTTCATATAGTACTATTGGCAAATAGGCTTCATAAGGAATGTGGATGCCTGAATATATTCAACCGCATAGAATCGCACCCATCGTCAGACAATCCACATCCCTAGAAAAACAGTTTACTCTAACCACTGCCGCTTCGCACGAATAGAGCTACACATATATAACAGCGGCGGTTACTATACCTATAAACAATTGAAACTGCATTTTGTTCGCAGAAAGAATCACTTTTTTTTGAAAAAGGCAAAAAAAATCCTTGTCCGACAAAAACAGACAAGGAGTATAATTGAGAAAAGAGCTTTTACCTGGAAGCCTGGTCGTTGATATTAGCCAGACACCCCTTTAAGGATTCTGTCCAATAGGGTATTTTCAGCGAGAAGGTATTTTTAATCTTTGTCTTGTCGAGTACGGAATAGGAGGGACGCACCACCTTGCTGGGAAATTCACTGCTGTGGCAGGGCTGTATGTCGCACTCAGTGTTACCGGCATACTCTGCTATCATTTTTGTAAAATCGTACCAGCTGCACACGCCTTCATTGGAATAGTGATACACGCCATCGTTGCCATGGTATTTGCGATTCTCGACAATATCAAAAATAGCTGCAGCAAGGTCGAGAGCATATGTGGGAGTACCAGTCTGGTCAAACACTACGTTCAGACGGGGTTTTGTGGCAGTGAGCGCGAGCATGGTCTTTACAAAGTTCTTGCCATATTCGCTGTAGAGCCACGATGTGCGGATAATAATATGGTGGCATCCTACCTTCTGAATATTCTGCTCGCCACGCAGTTTGCTTGCGCCATAGACTCCTGTCGGTGTTCCCTTTTTATCCTCGGTGCAGGGGGTATTGTAAGGGTCGCCACCAAAAACATAGTCGGTGGAAACGTGAACTAGCAACCCGTCGACCTCTTTCATGGCAATGGCAAGATTCTCGACAGCTGTTGCATTCAGCAAATAGCACATTTCAGAATCATCCTCTGCACCATCGACATTGGTGTAGGCTGCGCAGTTTATTATCGCCTTAACACTATTCTCGGCTACCATTGTGCGAACTGCCGCAAGATTAGTAATATCGAGTTCGGCAACATCTGTAAAGATGTAGCTATCCTTGCTATGCTTGGCAACTATTCGCATTTCGCTGCCTAGCTGTCCGTTTGCACCTGTAACGAGAATATTCATACGATTAATACAATTTATCGTTTATATCAAAGTCGAAAGCCTTTTCGCAAAGCAGAGGCTGCTTAAGGTCTTTTTCACTGAGGATTGCCTTTTCGACGGGAATACGCCAGTCGATGCCAAGAGCTTCGTCGAACAGCTGAATACCTGTATCGGCCTGCGGAGCATAGAAATTGTCACACTTATACTGAAATACAGCCTCGTCGCTGAGTACAGCAAAGCCATGGGCAAAGCCACGGGGAATGAACAGCTGACGATGGTTCTCGGCTGTAAGCTCCACTGCCACATGTTTACCGAACGTGGGAGAGCCTTTGCGAATATCCACAGCAACATCTAGCACAGCGCCCTTGACACATCTGACAAGCTTGCTCTGTGTGTAGGGCATACGCTGATAGTGCAGTCCACGTACAACACCATAGACCGACATACTCTCATTGTCTTGTACAAAATTTATGGGGGCTACCTTTTCATTGAATTCTCGTTGAGAAAACGATTCAAAGAAATATCCTCTTGCATCCTTGAACACTCTCGGTTCTATTATCACAACACCCTCTAATTCTGTCTTTATTATCTCCATTTCTACAATTCAAGGTTTGCTTTTCCTGTACGTTCAATCTCGTCGATTACATGAAGCAGGTATTTTCCATACTGATTTTTTGCCATAGGCTGCGCAAGCTCGCGCAATTTATCTGCTGTAATCCAACCTTTGCGAAAGGCGATGGCTTCGAGGCAGGCAATCTTCAGCCCCTGACGTTTTTCGATAACCTCGACAAAAGTAGAGGCCTCGCTGAGCGACTCGTGCGTACCTGTATCCAGCCAAGCAAAGCCACGACCGAGAGTCTGCACCTTTAGCTCCTTATCTTCGAGAAAACGCTGGTTGACTGTTGTAATTTCAAGTTCGCCACGTGCCGAGGGTTTTATATTTTTTGCTATATCCACCACCTTGTTGGGATAAAAATAGAGTCCCACAACTGCATAATTGGATTTTGGAACAACCGGTTTTTCCTCTATCGAAAGGCAATTGCCACTGTTGTCGAATTCGGCAACGCCGTAACGTTCGGGGTCGTGTACCCAATAGCCGAAAATAGTAGCTTTTGACTCCTGTTCGGCAGCACGTACAGCCTCGCGCAGCATTGCACTGAAACCGGCGCCATAGAAAATATTGTCGCCAAGAACCAGACATGCAGCGTCATCGCCAATAAACTCCTCGCCAATGATAAATGCCTGCGCAAGACCATCGGGAGAGGGCTGTTCGGCATATTCGAAATGCACTCCATAGTCGCTTCCATCACCGAGCAGACGCTTGAAGCCTGGCAAATCCTGAGGTGTGGATATTATGAGGATATCGCGGATGCCGGCTAGCATCAGCACCGAGATAGGATAATAGACCATAGGCTTGTCGAAGATGGGTATCAACTGTTTGCTGACGCCTTTTGTTATGGGATAAAGACGTGTGCCGCTTCCTCCGGCAAGGACAATACCTTTCATGGCAATATTATAATGTTATTGTTAATCAATCTCTTTTAAATATATCACGTGTATACACACGCTCTTTGACGTCATCCAACGAAGCATCGTAGCGATTGGCTATGATTGCCTGAGAAAGTTTCTTAAACTCACCAAGATTGTTCACCACTCTGCTACCAAAGAATGTTGAACCGTCGGGAAGCGTAGGCTCGTAAATGATAACCTCGGCACCTTTTGCCTTTATACGTTTCATCACTCCCTGGATGGATGACTGACGGAAATTATCGGAATTTGTTTTCATTGTCAGGCGATAAACACCAATTACACAATGTTTTTCATTGGATGCTTTGAAATCGCCACGGTTGTAATAGTCGTAGTAACCTGCCATATTCAACACGCGGTCGGCAATGAAGTCCTTACGGGTGCGGTTGCTCTCAACAATGGCACTCATCATGTTCTGAGGCACATCCTGATAGTTGGCAAGCAACTGCTTGGTATCTTTAGGAAGACAATAGCCTCCATAGCCAAACGAGGGATTATTGTAGTGCGCACCGATACGAGGGTCGAGTCCTACGCCTTCGATGATGCTGCGTGTGTCAAGACCCTTTATTTCAGCGTACGTATCGAGCTCGTTAAAGAAGCTTACACGCAGTGCCAGATAGGTGTTTGCAAAAAGCTTTACAGCCTCAGCCTCGGTAAGTCCCATATAGAGAATATCAATATCCTTCTTCTCTGCACCTGCCTGCAACAATTCAGCAAATGTATGGGCTGCGCGGTCGAGTCGTTCATCATTTTCGGGACGCCCCACAATGATGCGACTGGGATAAAGGTTGTCATACAAGGCTTTGCTCTCGCGCAAGAATTCAGGCGAAAAGAGTATATTGTTGCTTCCGGTCTTTGAACGTACATATTCTGTATACCCTACAGGTATGGTACTTTTGATAACCATTATTGCATTGGGGTTATACTGCATGACAAGTTTTATCACATTCTCGACAGCCGAAGTATCAAAAAAGTTCTTTATGCTGTCGTAGTTTGTAGGAGCTGCAATTACGACAAAGTCTGCATCACTATATGCGCTTTCCGCATCGAGTGTCGCAGTCAGGTTCAACTCCTTTTCTGCAAAGAATTTCTCTATATATTCATCCTGAATTGGAGATACGCGTTTGTTTATCATATCCACCTTTTCAGGAATTATATCTACTGCCACCACCTGATTGGTCTGTGCCAAAAGCGTTGCGACGCTCAATCCCACATATCCTGTACCGGCTACTGCTATTTTCATAAAACCTAATAATTAATTTATAACTTTTCATAGTCCCCCAAAGGCTTACACCATTCAGACTATAAATTCCATTCGCCACTCTCAATGCAGATAGAGGCTGACTTCAACTTTTTCAACACCGAAGTGTCAACCTTCATTTCCCAGTGACGCATTGACAGACGATGCGTGTCGCTGCCTACAACTGAATACATATCCTTTTTTATGAGCCATTCTGCCTTTTTCTGCTCGGGCTTGCCGTATCTGCCCGCCAGCGAAGCCCAATTGAGTTGCAATTTCACATCCATAGCCCGCAGTTTTTTATAATCCTTCTCGTCCATATACTGATAACGTTCGGGATGTGCCAAAACAGGGTAAAAGCCTTTGGACTTAATACGAGAGAGGGTTTCGTACAGATGCATTGGAGAGGTAAAATAAGAGGTCTCCACCAGCAGGTGATTACCGACCTCGCCAATTGGCAAGAGGTCGCCCTCCTTCAAACGTTCATCGAACAATGTATCAAGCATATACTCCGCAGCAAGATGAAGTTCTATTCCTCCCTTATAAGCTGCCTGAAGTTCACTGAAACGTGCTTTCAGACGTTCTGTCGTGTTTGGTATATCCTCCATGATATGTGGAGTTAGCCACAACTGAGCAACACCCTGCTTCTCGAAATTTTCAAGAATTTCGAGTGTTTCCTCCATGGACTGCACTCCATCGTCCACTCCAGGAAGAAGATGAGAATGATAATCAATGGAGTTTTTCAAAATACCACTTGCTGCTAATGTTTCAGAAGAACTGAACGGCCACATAAATCTCAGGTATTTTTAGATTAGAAATTATGATTTATTTTTACCTCCACCGTAGGCATAATAATGCGAGCCATAACGATAGCCATAACGGTAACCATAACGATAACCATAACGTCCGCCACCGCCATCTGTTGTAGCATTAAGAATAAGTGACATATTCTTGAATCTGTTCGCCCTGTACATATCCTCGAGTTCGGGGAGCATACTCTTTTCAAGTATTCCGGCACGAACCACAAAGAGTGTTCTATCGGCAAGCAGCTCAATAATCTGAGTATCTGCTACAATATCAATGGGAGGACAGTCTATAAACACGTAGTCGTATTCGGCGCGCAGTTTATTAACAACCTCGCCCAAACGAGATGATTCAAGCAACTCTGTAGGGTTAGGAGGGATGCTACCGACAGCCAGTACAGACAGATTTTCATGACCTACTCCCCTTACAATTACACTATCAACATCATCAACACGTTGAGCCAGATAGTCTGCTATACCACGTTTGGGAGTATTGGCAAACTGTGAAGAAGAGGCATGACGCAAGTCACCATCGACAACAATAACCTTGCGACCTTTCAAGGCTAAAGACTTCGCAATGTTAGCTGTCAGGAATGACTTACCGCTACCTGGGTTGAAAGAGGTAACCACAAACACATTCATGGAATTACTCTTTGTCATAAACTCTATATTTGTTCGCATAACGCGGAAAGCCTCGTTTATGATATTGCGATTACCATCCTCCACCACAAATGAATGTTTCACCTTTTTATTCTTCACCCAAAACATCCACCATGGCTTATTGCCCTCAATTTGTGGAATCTCACCAATAAGGGGGAGTGAAAGTTTTTCAAGGTCACGACGACCACGTACTGTCGTTATAAGTGTTTCACGCATAAAAATGATACCCACGGGAATTGCCAAGCCCAAAACAAAAGCAATCATCCAAATCTTGCCTTTTGTGGGCGCAGTAGGGAATATTGAACCTGTAGGCGGTGTTATCACACGCGTATTATATGCTGTAAATGCCTTTGAGAGTTCATTCTCTTCTCGTTTCTGCAACAAGTAGAGATACAGCGACTCTTTAACCTTCTGCTGACGTCCCACAGAAAGCAAATACTTTTCCTGTTTGGGATTGTCCGAGATACGCTCTATTGTTTCGCGCTCGTGACGCTCCATGTTTTTTATCTGGGTATTAAGAACCACTATCTGGTTCTCGATAGAACCAATGATGGCAACACGCATTGCAGCCAGCTGTTTATCAAGATCATCTACCATAGGGTTTTTGATGTCACCACCGGAGGTAAGTCTTGCGCGCTGCATCTGCATTTCGTTATACTCTGATATCTGCTTCTCAATTCCTGAAGAGGTTATACCGGAATTAGCTGGTAATAGTTTGGTATTATTGCTCTCATCCTTAACATATTTAAGTATGTAACGAGCCATATACAACTCATTATTAAGAGTAAGTATCTCTTCTGCAGCTTTGCTGCTCTGCGACAGATACATGCTGGAAGCCGAGGCCACATCGGGCAGCAACTGCTTGCTCTTGTAAGAAGAAATATCTTCGTCTACAAGTTCCAGTTCTTTTCTAATACTGTCAAGACGCTCCTCAATAAATTTTGCAGTGCTTACAGTAATCTGATTCTTGTCGGCCAGCCACTTTTCATTATAAACCTCTATGATCTTATTTAAAATATCCGCAGCACGCTGAGGAGAAACATCAACAATGGAAAGGTCAATAATATCTGTTTTTTTACCATTTAACGCAGCCTGCAATTTTTCTGTATATCCTTGAATAGTACCGTGATATCCACTACGTGAGACATAAATGACAGACTCATTTCCTGAGGCATACGCCGAGGTTGGAGAAACCACAATCTTGCCAACTGGAGTTTCTATCTGCTTAAACATTTCTCCATTCACAGCAGCACTGCTTTCCAGTTCTTCGCCATCGACATACCAAATGAAATCGCTTAACGATACAGAACCATCTTTTAAAAGTTCCAGTTTCATGCGTACTGCTGCATTATCAGCAATATCTTCAAATGACACATTTACAGGAAGAGAACTTCCATATATTGTTTTATTATAGAAGAACCCATCAACCGTGTAATTAATATCAAGATGCAGACGCTTTACAACCTCCTCCATGACTGCCGGTGACTTTATTGCCACCAATTCATTATCGACAGAACTAGAAGTTGAGAACAAACCCATATCAGAGAATTCACTCATCGCACCAGACATAGAACGTCCCTTTGAGTCGGACTTGATCATAACCTGCGATGAACGAGTATAAGCAGGGGGAGTCTTCAGTATGTAAAGTGTGGCCAATGACATAACCAGTACCAACGATATCACGAACCAATACCATTTGGCCAGACACATATAAAGAAAGTCCTTTACACTCAGGGTTTCTTCACTCTGTTCGTTTTGATTTTGAGTCGAAGTATTAGACATATTCAGCCAATTTATCAATTGTTAATAATAAGCGCGGTAATAGTGGTCAACAAAGAAGCCACTGATATCCAGAATGAAGGTGTATAGACGGTATTACCGCTGACAGTCGCTTGACGCTGACGCATTGAATTGGGTTTCACGTATACTACATCATTCTGTTGCAGATAATAGACAGGAGAATCCAATAGTTTTTTCACAGAGGTCAAATCAACAAAGTAGCTCTTCTGCTTACCATCTTCTTCGCGCAAAACAACAACCTCGTCGCGCTCACCATAAATACTCATGTCACCAGCCATGCTGATAGCCTCAAGAATTGTCAATTGGTCTTTGGTGATATTGTATCTACCGGGGTTCTTAACCTCTCCAAGTACAGACACATTTAAATTCGTAAATTCTACCGTCACCACAAGGGGGTCATCAGCAACTTTTTTTCTATCCAAAAGTTCCTGCTTGATTTTGGCAGCTAATTTTTCACGCGAAAGACCTGCTGCCTTTACCTTGCCAAGAAGAGGGAAATCGATACAACCATCACTGCCAACCTTATATGACATCACGCCCTGAGCCTGTGTGGACACATTAGGAGAAGTGGCAGACAGACCAATACGACCGGGTGTATATGGAAAGTTCAGCACATTGACATATTTCTGATCCTTTGCATTAACAACTACCACCACCTCATCCATGGGACGCAATTTAATAGTTCCATTCTCTTTTAGAGCAATAGACATTCCATCCTCAGCATCTTGATAATAAGAGATTTGCGGTGCACGGCAAGCTGCCAACAGTGTCATCGACAGCAGCACAAACAGATAACTTTTTAAATTCATCTCTATATAACGGTTAATCATTTTCCAAACAAAAAGAGCATAAACTCCCTTAAATCATATTATTGTGAGCAAAAATAATAATTTATAATAAAGAATACAAATTACCAATAACAAATATTACTTAGATGAGGCTGAAGCTATTTTCTTGCTAAGCCACATATTAAGGCCTACCCAGACTGCCACATCAGTCAGCAACAGCAAATTCACGTTGAGATAAGGCGACAGAATAATATTCAGAGCAGTAAAAGCTACAGAAGATAAAACAATAGTTATCATTGTTCTTATAGGCGACATGCCTATTGCCATCAGTTTATGGTGAATATGGGTTTTGTCGGGCATAAACGGATTTTTGTGCTTGCGTATACGACCCATAAACACTCTTACAACATCGAAACAAGGGATAATAAGAGGAGCAAATGCCATCACCAACGGATTGGCATTATGAACGTCGGAAACATCATGTGCGCAGAGTTTCAAAGCTAAGAAACAGAGCATAATACCGATAGTCAACGCACCTGTGTCACCCATAAATATCTTTTGCTGTTTCTCGGCTTTACCAAAGACATTGTAATAGAAAAACTGCACAACTGCACCAAGAGTGGCAAATGCAATAAGCGAATACACATACTCACCCAACAGATAAAAAATTGTTCCGTAGAAAAAAAGAGCAACACCGCTTAGACCTGAAGCCAATCCATCAACACCGTCTATAAGATTGATTGCATTAATAACAAACACCACCAACAATATTGTAAACAACACCCCAAACCAGGTATACAGTTTGCCACAGAAAAATACACCACAAAGGTCACACATATAAATTCCTGCAAGAACAAACATCACAGCACAGAGTATCTGTACCACGAATTTAGCTCTGTACTGTACACCAACAAGATCATCGGCAAGGCCTACAAGATAGAGCATAATGACTGCACATATCAGAAATGCAACAGGCTTAATTTCGTGCATTATGGCAGTCAGATATGTATTGTAGCCCAAGGCCATGGTAACACCAAGAAGCAGCACTGTAGAAAACAGGACAACGGGAGCAAACGCCATACCTCCCAAGCGAGGAACCGCAGAGCGATGGATCTTACGTTCATCTATTTCGTCAAACAAGGACTTTCGGAATGCAATAAGCAATATTTGAGGAATTAACACGCCTGCACAGATGACGCTGCACAGGAAAACTGATGCCACACTGATACTCCAAAACATTGTAATCAAATATTTTGCAAGATACGCTCAAGAAAGCAAGAACGCATCAATGGTTACTTATTTATATTTACACAACATGGCAAAGACGAAATATCGACCTTGCCTACATTACCCCAATAGGGCATATTGACAGCAAAGTTAAGATTTATTTTAAACAAATTCGACTAATTTTTGTTTATTTTCCGGTTTTAGGATAAAAATTACACCGCACACATCAGTCGTACAAAGCTATTCAACCGACATAAGACACATAAGCAAAGCACAAAACATTATAATCAGCCTTTGTATAAACACTTTCCGGCAACATCTAAGCGATCGATATAAGTTCAATTTCAAAGATCAAAGTAGAGAATGCCGGTATGGGACCACTTGCACGTTTGCCGTACCCCAACTCGTATGGGATATACACCACCCACCTGTCGCCTATGTGCATATTCACCAGGGCTATCTGAAAGCCCTCGATAAGACCATTGACACGGAATGCCTCTGGGCACCCCCTTGTCCACGAATTATCAAACTCACGACCATTGATAAGAGAGCCCTTATAGTGAACGGTGACTACGCTGTTTGCCTTAACATCACCACGGCCATCACCCTCATTTATAACGCGATAGAACACACCACCGGAAAGTTCCCTAACCGAATCATCCTGACGCAACTGCGCAAGAAAGAGTTCATTTTTCAATTTATATTCCTCTTTTCGTCCCATATATAAAATCTGATTTTATTAACCGCCATTGCAGTTTATTTATTTACTTCCATTCAAAACAACAAATGTCATTTAAGAAGTCAACTTCAAAATTATATAAAAGATTTAAGAACGGGAACATTTTCTGAGGATTTATGTTACATGTGGCACAACAATTACTACAACAAAAAGATTACAACCATGACTAATAAATTTATAACCAACCTTAAGATGCGCCGCAGCATACGCGCCTACAAAGAGGAAATGCCGCCACGCGACAGCATAGAAAGAATAATCGAGGCAGGGACATACGCCCCCAATGGGCTGGGCAAACAATCTGCAATAATTATAGCTGTCACCAACAAGGAGATACGCGACAAAATGTCAAGGCTGAACGCAGCCATACTTGGGAGCAGTGCCGACCCATTTTATGGCGCCCCGGTGGTGCTGACAGTGCTTGCCGACAAGAGTGTACCCACATACGTCTACGATGGCTCGTTGGTGATGGGCAACATGCTGAATGCCGCACATTCCGAAGGGCTCGGCGCCTGCTGGATACATCGCGCCAAAGAGATGTTCGAGCGTGAGGAGGGAAAAGAGCTGTTGAAAAGCCTTGATATAAGTGACGACTACGAAGGAATAGGAAACTGCATCATTGGCTACTCTTCGGATGAGGAGCTACCCTATCCACGTCCACGAAAAAAGAATTATGTTTACCGGATAGATTGATAATTCGTCAAACTAACTACTATTTTTTCAATGTCTTATAGCTGAGGATATGCAGAGAGACAGCAATGGCAAGAGCCAGGAAAAACAGCGATAGCCATACGTTTGTCGAAACAAAAGCAGCACAATAACCAAGCGTTAGCCACACAAGCGACACAGAAACAATCTTGACGCGCAACGGGATAGCCTTGTTTTCACGGAAATTGCGTATATATGTACCCAAATGTGGATGCGCCAGCAGCCAGTCATACAACCTCGGCGAACTGCGAAAATAGAGTGCTGCCGCCAACAGCAAAAAAGGAGTTGTAGGCAGCAGAGGCAAAAAAACACCCACCACCCCTAACAGCAACGAGACAGAGCCTAATATAATCAACAACCACTTCATAAACCGCAGAGAAAATCAGGCAACCAGACGGCGCGTAATCTTCGTCAGAGATAGGATAGAAACTACAATATAGCTCACAACAAAGGTTGTCAAGGCATTACAGATGATTTTCACCACTGGCAGCGTACCGACTGGAAACAGACATTCGTAGAGGTCGTAACCCATCTGAATTATCACAAAATGGCACAAATAGATGCCAAAAGTCATAGACGCTACCTTTGAGAGCAACGGCGAAGATGCGACATTCAGCTTCTGCACAGCAACAAACAGCGGAAAGGTCATCATAAAGACATTTATGCCACTGAACAGCCACACAATTTCGAGATAGGCGTAGTTCCCCGGGAAATACTCCTGCATGACAACATATCCACCAAATGTCACAGCATAGCCGACAAGAAACATTGGCGCTCCCACCGCCGACAATTTTCTCCAGCTCCACTGCAACGGATATTTTGTCAGATAGTGAGCAAGCACCAGATAGCCAATGAAGCCCGACACATAATAGAAAGTGCCATAAGCATTCCAGTCACACTCGCCCAAAATGTTCATATTACCAAAAACGCCTAAATAGCCCAGGAATGGAGCAGCAATCTTTACGTACGGAAGAAAAAGCGAAGCACCCCACAAACAGAGGAACAGACGAACATCCTTTTGCGAAGCGCTGTTCAACCATGAGCCTACTACAGGAATTATAAGATACAATCCGGCAAGCATGTAAAGATACCAAAGAGGAGTAGTATCGTAATTGAAATTAAAGATGAAAGTATACATCTTGCGCAGTGTCATCTCCCACGTGAAAGAGGACATATCGATAAACGGGCTGTTGCTTGACGCCACAAAATTGAGATAGAGGAAATAGGCCACAGGCAAAGCCAGCGACCAGAATATCAACGGCACCGCAATACGACGCAAACGTTTGGAGCAGAATTCAGTCATTGTTCCGGCAAAGCCTGCAGGAGGCAACAGCAGCACTCCTGTCATCATAACAAAAAGCGGCACACAGGGGCGCACCAGACTACCTAACGAACACCCCCAAAGAAATGTCGTATAGTCATTGTTGAACTGAGCCACAAATGCATCGCAACTATGCGAAAAGACAACAAGGAAACATGCCAGCACACGCAGGAAATCAATCCAGCCGATATTCTCTCTCTTATTCATAAAAAGCAATCAGTACATTCAATTTTAATCCTTTACCACAACACCCTTGTATCCGACAATGGGATTATCGGCCACATGGGAATGGCTGCCACAATCGTGGTGCCCACAAGCCTCACCCGAATCTTTCACAACACCAGCCAAATAGGCCTCCACCAACTCCACAACGTTGCCGCTGCAACCACGGACAACCTTGATGCCATGTTGCGAGAGTTTGTTCAGCGCACCTGCGCCCATACTTCCTGCCAGCATCACCTCGACACCCATCTGTTGCAGGTCGGCAGCAATGCCCGACTTGCAGCCACAGCCTTGCGGCGAAGGCATATCAGTCTGTTCGGTTATCTTGTTGCCATTGATAGTAAAAATCGTATAGTGGTCGCAATGACCGAAGTGATTGTCAACCACTCCTTCTCTTGTGGGAACTGCTATTTTCATAATTATATACCTTAAAAAGTCAAGACCGCCCTGTTTGAAGCAGGGCGGCCGTTATAATGTCATGAACTGATTATTCTTCACCAAGAGCCTTTGCAACAGCTGCGCGCGACTCTGTCATAAGATACTCGACATTCTCTTTACCCTTGCCTATAGGTGCGATAGGCTTCATAATTGTAAGTTTCAACGGAGTCCAGTTTACCAGGAATCCCTTCTTGGGCAAGAAATTATAAGAGCCCTCGATTGCCAACGGAACAACTGGTACCTGTGCCATATCAGCAATAACAAAAGCGCCCTTCTTGAATTCTCCCAAGTGACCGTCATTAGTGCGTGTGCCCTCGGCAAATATACCCATGGCTGTTCCACTTCTGAGAATTTTGAGAGCCTTCACCAGAATCTCTTTCTGAGGCGATGTGCGGTTCACAAATATATGACCAGTGTCGTAACAACCCCTGCCGATAAAAGGCATCTTGCGCAATGAATCTTTCATCATCCATTTGAAATTGCGGCCAATATATCCGAACATCACAAATACATCCCAAAAGCCCTGATGGTTGGCAACAAAGACATAGTTCTGATTAGGGTCGAGATTTTCACGTCCCTCAACTTTTATCGGCAACAGGAAAACCCTGATCATAAATTTAGACCACAGCACAGCAGGATAGTAGTCACCGCCTTTCACCTTGAGGTACTTACCGAAAAGGCTGATAGAGATTCCTGCAAGCATTGTTGCAATCATCGCTAACGGATACGCTATCAAGAAATAGAGTACGTAGAAGGGACGAAGAATTTTTACCATATTCATAGTTTCTGAATTTATTGACAGTTTAGCAATCGAGAACTTTGTGCAAGCGCTCCATGAACTGAGCAGCCTGTTCCATGGTAAGGCTCAAAGGAGGCAACAATCGGATTACATTAGTGCCGCTGACACCTGTAAACACATGCTGCTCGAAGAGCAGTTTTGTACGGATTTCCTTGATAGGCTGTTCGAATTCGATACCAATCATCAATCCCTTGCCGCGAACCTCTTTGATTGCGGGAATCTTCTTGAGTTCTGTCATCAGATAATCACCCACCTTGTTTACATTTTCAAGGAGATTCTCATCTTCAATGACATCAAGCACAGCCTGAGCAGCAGAGCATGCAAGATGATTGCCGCCGAAAGTTGTTCCCAACTGTCCGAAGATGGGAGTAAATTTAGGGCTGATGAGCAGTGCGCCCATGGGGAATCCGTTGGCAATGCCCTTGGCTACGGTGATAAGGTCGGGACGGATGCCTGCCCACTGGTGAGCAAAGAATTTTCCGCTACGGCCATATCCGCTCTGTATTTCATCGAGCACAAGAACTGTGCCTGTGGCTGTACAAGCCTCCTGCAACTGCTGCAGGAATTCGGGCTGAGGAACAACAATGCCACCAATACCCTGAATACCTTCGATAATGACAGCAGCAACATCGCCTTTTGCAAGTTCGGCGCGCACTGCCTCAATGTCGTTCAATGGCAGGTATGTAGTGTGGTTGTTATTGTTGATGGGAGCAATAATCTTTGCATTATCGGTAACCTCGACAGCCAACGATGTTCGTCCGTGGAAAGACTTCTTGAAAGAAATCACACGTGTACGTCCGTTGGTGAAAGAGGCAAGTTTCAGTGCATTCTCGTTAGCTTCGGCACCCGAGTTTACAAAAAATGCGCTATAATCCTCGTAACCCGACAGGCGACCAAGTTTTTCGGCAACAGCCTCTTGCAGTTTGTTGATTACCGAGTTTGAGTAAAAGCCCAGTTTCTGCACCTGAGAACTGATGCACTCGACATAATGGGGATGGGCATGACCAATTGAAATCACAGCATGTCCGCCATAAAGGTCGAGGTATTCGGTACCTTTGTCGTCCCAAACTTTGCATCCCTCACCCTTTACCACATTAATGTCAAAAAGGGGATATACGTTATATAAATCCATTGTCTTCAGAATTTTAGAAAGCAGAAGGTTTCAGACGAAGACCAACAGTCTCCTCAAGACCGAAAAGCAGGTTCATATTGTGAACCGCCTGTCCGCTGGCACCCTTCAGCAGGTTGTCAATAACAGATGTTATAAGCAATTTGTCGCCGTGTTTCTGCAAGTGGATAAGACACTTGTTGGTATTCACCACCTGTTTGAGGTCGACAGGTTTTGCCACCACATGTGTAAAAGAATCGCGCTCATAGTAGCTTTCATAAAGCTTGTAGAGTGTATCAATATCAAGGTCGCATTTTACAACCAAAGTAGCAAATATACCACGTGCAAAGTCGCCACGATATGGTATAAAATCGATAGAGCCATCAAAGTCGGGCTGCAACTGCTTGATACTCTGCATGATTTCGGGCACATGCTGATGCTCGAAAGGCTTGTATATGCTCACATTGTTGTTGCGCCAGCTGAAGTGGGTGGTGGTAGAGGGTTTTACACCTGCACCAGTTGAGCCGGTTATTGCATTCACCGACACATCACCCTTGAGTAAATGCTCTTTTGCCAAAGGCAGAAGGCCAAGCTCGATACATGTTGCGAAACATCCGGGGTTTGCCACATAGCGACGCTTGCATGTGTCGCGGCGGTTAAGTTCGGGCAGACCATAGATAAAGTCGTGGTCGTTGCTCTTCAGGCGGAAGTCCATAGAGAGGTCTATAACCTTCAGTTCCTCGGGCAACTGCTCGCGGTCGAGGAATTTCTTTGTATCGCCATGAGCTGTACAGAAGTACAGCAAATCGATTTTATCGAAGGGCATTTCGTCGGTAAAACGAAGGTCTGTCTCGCCCAATAATCCACAATGTACATCGGTTATCAGATTGCCTGCATTGCTGCTGCTGTTAATAAACACTATCTCCACTTCGGGGTGGTTGAGCAACAGACGGATAAGTTCTCCGGCGGTGTATCCGGCTCCGCCAATGATTCCTACTTTTATCATATTATCAGATTTTTTCGTCGGGGTGATTGCTGTGATATACGCGCAAGGGAGTTGAAGTAACTTTTATGAAGCCCTTAGCATCCTCGGCAGTCCATCCCTTCTGTATTTCGCCATACTCGCCGAACTTTGTCTTTACAAGGTCGCAGGGTGAGTCTACACCAACTGTAGAGAAGCCTTTGGGGAAGAGCTGAAGGATAGCTGTACCTGTCACATTGCGCTGTGAACTTTCGAGCATTGCCTCGACGTCGCGCATCACAGGCTCGAGATACTGGCTCTCGTGCAGGAACATTCCGTACCAGTTGGCAACCTGGTCTTTCCAGTACTGCTGCCACTTGCTGAGTGTATATTTCTCGAGGAACTTGTGAGCACCGATGATGAGCATGGGAGCCGCAGCCTCAAAGCCTACACGACCCTTAATACCGATGATTGTGTCACCTACGTGCATGTCGCGTCCGATACCGTATGCAGCACCAATCTCCTCAACCTTCTGAATAGCCTTGATGGGATCGTCGAATGTCTCGCCATTGACAGCTGTAAGAATACCCTTATCGAATGTAAGTTTCAACTCCTCGCTGCCCTCTTTTGTAATCTGTTTGAGGTATGCGCTTTCAGGCAATCCCTGTTTAGAATCGAGAATCTCGCCACCACAGATTGATGTACCCCAAATACCTACGTTGTATGAGTACTTCAGCTTTGTGAAATCTGCATAATATCCGTTAGCATTGAGATAATCCACCTCTTCCTGACGGCTCAGATTCTTGTCACGAGTAAGAGTTATTATCTCTATTCCCGGTGCAAGCACAAGGAATGTCATATCAAAACGAATCTGGTCATTACCAGCACCTGTTGAACCGTGAGCAATAGCATCTGCCCCTATTTCCTTTGCGTAGCGTGCAATGGCTATTGCCTGGAAAATGCGCTCGGATGACACAGAGATTGGATAGCAGTTATTACGGAGTACATTTCCATAAATCATATATTTCAATGACTTTTCATAATACTCTTCCATAACATCA
>JAEIGA010006067.1_pt1 | contig 18392 bp, 13 predicted proteins | sample 9270691 | NCBI WGS metagenome assembly JAEIGA01 (sample SAMN17057246, study PRJNA624740) | gut metagenome | biome: biome; isolation source: fecal sample | host: Bos grunniens | place: China: Xizang | collected 2019
TGACTATTCTTCAAAATGACGTCGCCAACATTATTGATTCCTTTGCCTCCATTGCCAAGGCTCTTGAGACCGACAATCATGTCTTCTATGGTGAGCGTACCCTTGCTACGGATGGCCGCGGCCGATGAGAGTTCATCAAGTTCAGCATCATAAGAGGCATCTCCTTCGGTCAGAGCCGTAATCTTGCCACCGCTCAACGTCATGTTCTTCTCACTCATCAGCGCCTTCGAACCATCACCCTTGGCAGTAACCTGCACAATACCACCCGACATAGAGAATGTAGACATGGCACGTAGGGCATGCCCCTTCTCTCCTGTAGTATTTACCTTTACAAGTCCACCCTTGATGAGGACGTAGGGTGTGACAGTTGGGTCAATAGTACCATTGTCATCACCTTCGTACGACGCAGTAACACCTTCATCAACGGCATTTACCATGAGCCTACCAGCACCGATTTCAATATATCCCTTGCCGATATCAACCCCATCTTCGGCTGCATCTACAGTGACAGAGCCTCCGTACATGATGAAGCAGTCATTGGTATTGATTCCATCACGAACTGATTCGACAGCGATATTTCCTCCGCGTACACGAATGTAGTCATCGCTCACGATGCCATGGCCGCCAAGGCTCTTAACCTCAAGCGACCCTGTGCTGCCAGAGAAGACGAGTTGCCCTTCACTGAAGAAGGTTCCCTTCTGATCTTCACCCGAAGCCATAGTATATGAAGCTCCATCAGTAAGCTTATTAATTGAGCCATCAGCAAGGTCTACCATGATGGTCTTGCCCGACTGGATATTAATAGCCGCACCTGTGGGATTGGTGATGTCGACACCATCAAGCGTCACGAGTGTTTTATAGTCTGAATACAGTTTGAACGAACCGTTGCCAGTGGTCCCCTTCAAGGTATAGGCCACATTCTTCTTGGTAGAAAGCACGATGACATGAGCGCCATTAGGCATCACCGTCACTCCCGACACCTTACCTGTCACTGTTGCCGACTCGCCATCATAAGTGATAGTGATACGGTTGGACGGAGTGTAGTTCTCGATAAAGTCGCCATAGTCGTCGTGATCTTTGTCTGTTATCACCTGTTCCTTGGCCTCAGTATATGAGGTGTCATCGGTCGGGTCGAAATCTACGTTTACATGAGAGCCATCGTAACTATACTTGCCTACATAACTCTCCGCAAACTCAATAGCCTCGATGCCCTCCACGGCATAGCTTACTAAAGAGTTCATACCTTCGGTAGTGATGTAGAGCACTGTACCGTCTTCATTAAATGTCATCTCTGTCATATATCCATGATAATAGGCAACACTACCATCCTTGCATTTAATACTGAAATCAGGAGTGTCAATAACTTGAGCCCTTAACATCATTGTTGTCAAAAGGACGAGAGGGAGAAGTATCAGTCGTTTCATCGTTTTACAAATTTAAGGGTTTTACCACCAACCACCACCACATATGCACCTGCGGGAAGATGTGCTACACTGATAGGTGTACTTGCAATAGGTTGAATACGCGAAAGCGCCTTAGCGCCATTGGCGTAATATAATGTTACCACTGCACCAGGAGCTGCTTCTACAACGAGTTCCTGACTTGCTGACAAATACGCAAGTTTATTGGGGACATCCAATGCTTCAACAAACGAATAACGAATACTGTAAATCTTCTTGATATCCGTTATCTCAAAAGTATTCTTCACCGCATCATTCACATGAAAAAACATTTTTCCGTCAGAGAAGGTAATCTTGGCAGTAGTGATATCTTCATCCAGCAAGATTTGCGTATCATCACTGAGCGCTACAACCATCTTTTGTGCACTTACCTGCACCGTGCCCATGAAGAACAGTGCGAGTATCAGGTATAAATTACATTTCATAGTCTCTACCATATACTTAATATATATTAGAATTCGAAGGCATAGCCGAGACCCAGTACATGACCGCTCACCTCATCGATGTCGGCATAGTCCTGATAGCGGTAGTATACCTTCAGTTTGTTCTTCTTATTGATTTTATAGTCAGTGCCCACAGTATAGCGCACCTTGTCGTAAGCAAAATCTTCGTCGAGCTTATTGTAGACCTCAACCTCAACAAAGGGCTCGAACGGACAAGACTTGATGTCGTAGCTCACAGCGAGACGTGTACGCAGCTTATGATCACTCTTGGGGTTCTTGGTATCAGTCATATAGCTATAGTCCTCATTGAGAGTGCCATCATCATTGAAACGCTCCTCATCCAAATAATATTCGGGAAGGCCAGGGAACATTTCATGGAAAGTATTATAGTACCAACGTACGCGGTCACACTGCGCCGCCATACGATAGGTGTACTGATAGCGTTCGCGCAAGGAAAACTTGAAGCGTTTCCACTTGAAGGAGCCTGTGAGTGAAGCTGTTGCGCGATGACGAATGCACCAATAAGGATCATCTACATTCATATGCTTGGGAACCGTAAAATCTTCGTCAAGGTACTTGATGGTAGTTTCCGCCATATTGTACATCGACATGATGGAGTACCCCATATCGGCCTTGAGGAAAGGAATCTTCTTGTCCTTATACGAGAGATTCACAGCACCCGATACACGCTCATGCTTCGAGCTTATATCTTGTGTACGGTATTCACCTTCAAGCGAGAGTTCCAACTTCTTATTGAGCTTAGTAGAGCCTTCAACACTTGTCCATACGCCAAAATCACTTTTTTGGGCCACCATCGTAGTGGCTACCAACATTAGGCATCCTGTACCTAAAAATCGTTTAATACTTTTCATAGTTTTATCATTTTTTACGCGACAAAGTTAAGGGTCAATTCTGAAAAAAATCTGAAAAAAATGACATATTTACACTAAAAATGTTGCATACATATAAAAAAAATATTGCATGCATGTACTAACCTCGGTACATACATGCAATATACCCATGCTCCTTTATCCCATCTTGGGCAATCGGCCTACGTGGTCGATACTGTTGATTCTGTTGCTTAGAGGCTCGTAATAAATCTTTACCATGGCAGTATCCTTAGAAAAGTCGATAGCCCCTACCTCTACACGCTGAATATCCAATCCTGTACGTTTCTTGAGGTCCTCGATGAGCTCGGCCTCCTTGTCAGGAGTGATGAGGGCAACATTATCATACATTACCAGTTTGCTTGCCACATGTTTCACCCAACGGTTGCTTTCGAGCGCCCAGATAGAGATGATAAACAGAAGGTTAGTGGCTAATAGTTCTACATAGCTAATGCTGGTAGCCAAGCCATTAATGGCGCTCACGGCAATAATAACAAACAAGTAGGTCATCTCACGGATGGGCACTGACTCGGTACGATAACGGATAATACCGAAGATTGCAAACAAACCGAGAGCAAAACCTATTTTCAGCTTCACGCCTCCCATAAGGAAAATGAGAAGGAATACGCTGATAGCGATGAGCAGGAAGGTGAAGAAGTAGTCGCGTCGCTTGCTCTTCGGATAATAGAATACGCGTACGATGAGAGCAATAACGGTGGTATTGAGCAAGAATCGGATGAGTAGCTCAGAGAGCCCCCCCCAATCGGCCCATATAGCAGCAGTCAAGGCATCGGCCATCGGTTGTACATCCATATCCATCTCTTCAGCTGCAGCGGCAAGGGCTTTGAGTCCTCCGGCAGCAAGGCTTAAAAGGTTTACCATAGTCTTAGTATTTATTTAATAGTTTTTCAATCTTGGTGAATCTCGGTTTGAACCTATTGCGTTTGAGCGCAGGTTTGGTGAGTGCCGACCCTATGCAATACTTGCTGAATCCCGAGGGCTTGATGCGCAACTCCCGCAACATGCTCTTCACGGGCGAGTACACATTACCGTCTCGCTTGAGTTCTATAATGACCAGCCGGTCATAAGTCTCATGGATATCCGTCTCGTAATGATGAAACTTTACGTGGCAGTCTATAGTGAGTCGTTCGGTCTTAGCCATGTTGACCAATGTGATGCGTTCAAAGCGGTTCTCCACTTTAGGCACGAGGTCAGCCAACAAGTACTTTGAGTGCTTTGACAGCAAGACATCTCCATCTTCCTCATGTAGGGTATGTATACCACTTACGGTGATTCGTTTCTTCTTGGTGCGGCCATGATTATTCTTGTTCTTCACCTCCAAAAATGTGTCTCCCGAGTCGAGATAGGTACGCACGCGCACTTTCTGCCTCACGAGGCGACCATTATGATGCATCGTGTACATCTCTTCGTCAGGAGTATCCAAGTAAATCGTGTGATATCGGCTATATCGCATACCCTCAATCTGCTGCACCATATATTTACCCTGCGCCATCACGAGCAACTCCTTCAGCTGGTCTATCGTAGCCAAGTACTTCTTGTCGATACGATTCATCAGCTTGATGTCCTTCATCTCAGAGAGCGAGATAGGCGGTAACTTCTCCAGCAGTTGTACGATATGTTGTTCCATAGTATTAGACGTACGATACGATTTTTTGCAAATATACCAACTTATCCGAAACTACGAAACAATATCTGTGAAAAATATTCAATTTATTCCATATTCATATATATAAAATCTAAAACTATTGCAAAAAAGAAAAAAACCGCCTATCTTTGGCTGTTAAACGAAAAAAAACTCATAAACTAAAAAAAATTAAACATTATGCAAGAATACTTGAACGAAGCACAAGAGATGATGGAAATGGCCATCCTACACGTAGAAGACGAACTCGCCCGCATCCGTGCAGGCAAAGCCAACACCCGTATTCTCGATGGCATCCGTGTAGACTCATACGGAAGCATGGTACCCCTGAGCAACGTAGCCTCAGTGACTACCCCGGACGCACGCACCATTGCCATCAAGCCTTGGGACAAGAGCATGTTCCGTATCATCGAGAAGGCTATCATCGACTCACCGCTCGGCATCATGCCCGAGAACAATGGCGAGATTATCCGTCTTGGCATACCTCCTCTCACCGAAGACCGTCGTAAGCAACTCGCCAAGCAGTGTAAAGAGGTGGCAGAACATGCCAAGATCAGTATCCGTAACGCTCGCCGCGACTGCATCGACGCTCTGAAAAAAGCTGTTAAAGATGGCATGCCCGAAGACGTACAGAAAGACGGTGAAGAGAAGCTCCAGAAACTGCACGACAAGTACGTGAAGAAGGTGGAAGAGCTCTACGCCGACAAGGAGAAGGAAATCATGACCGTGTAATACGAATTGAAAATTGAAAATTGGAAATTGAAAACTATTAGCAAACTACTTCGCCAACGATGTCATCACGGAGCGAACTTTGAATTTTCAATTTTCAATTCTCATTTTTTCAATTTTCAATTTTCCACATGCTTGGACTTGTAATCAAGAACACCGGCAGCCAATATATCGTGAAGACCGATGAAGGGAACTTTATTGACTGCCGCATCAAAGGGAACTTCCGACTAAAGGGAATACGTAGCACAAACCCTGTCGCCGTGGGCGACAGGGTAGTGCTTACCGACCCTATAGATGGAGTAGCCTATATCACCGATATCGAGGAGCGCCGCAACTACATCATACGTCGCGCCTCAAACCTTTCAAAACAGTCGCACATCCTCGCCGCTAATGTCGACATGTGCCTGCTCATCGTCACCATCAACTATCCCGAAACCTCTACCACCTTCATCGACCGCTTCCTCGCTACGGCCGAGGCCTACCGCATACCCGTACACATCGTATTCAACAAGGTAGACCGCTACAACGAGGCCGAGCACCGCTACCTCGAGGCCATCGTACACCTCTACCGCACCATAGGGTATGAGTGCTCCTGCGTGTCGGCACTCAACAATGTAGGCCTCGATGAGGTACGTGTCGCCCTCACCGGCAAGACCACTCTACTCTCGGGCAACTCGGGCGTAGGCAAGAGTACCCTCATCAACGCCCTGCTCCCCGACCTCCGTCTGCGCACAGCCGAGATTTCGGAACGCCATAACACGGGCATGCACACAACCACTTTCTCTGAAATGTTCCCCTTCGGTGAGGAGGGATGGCTTATTGACACTCCAGGTGTCAAGGGCTTCGGCACTTTCGATATGGAGGAGGAGGAGATAGGTCACTACTTCCGTGAGATATTCGCCATCTCGGCGGACTGCCGCTATGGCAACTGTACCCACACTCACGAACCCCACTGCGCTGTACGCCAAGCCGTAGAGGAAAGCCGCATCAGCCAGTCGCGCTACACCTCATACCTCAGCATGCTTACCGACAAGGAGGAGGGCAAGTACCGCGAAGGATATTGACAAGATACTAAGCGCACTGGTACACGCTACATTCCCTCACAGCAATACAGGAGGAAGCACGATGGACTGATGACAACAAGGCTGTAATATAATTTGTCATTGGAGTTGCATGACGACACTTGACCTCTTTCCCGTGGTATCGTTCACGATAAGCGTTACTTTACCGGGGGCGTGTCCTGCGCGAAGGATCACGAGGGCAGAGCCGTCGTAGAGACGACGCACATTACCCGTATGCAGCTCGTGACTATACAGATTACCGTTGTCGACAGCCACGATACGAGCATCCCCCTCGACACTGAAGGTGAGTTGCTCCTGTACGGAATATACGCGGCGTCCTTTACGATCAACAGCATATACACGCACGTGCATGAGGTCGGTGCCATCGGCTTTCCATTCGATGTCATCGGGGACTAACTGCAGCTTGTGCACTTTTCCTGTGGTCTCGATACGATGACGGGCCACAGCCTTTCCTCCCCGATAGGCTACGGCCTCAAGATATCCAGGAGCGTAAGCGACATCGTCAAATCGGATTCTGTTTCGTGTGCGAGGATTGAGTGTATTCTCTCTGGAAGCTATGACGTTGCCATTGAGCACGAGATCCACGCGCTCGCAATTGGTGTATACGTTCATTGATAACGTAGAGCCTTCGGGACGGTTCCAACTTTCACCTGTAATACCTGTACCCACTTGCACATCATTCCATACCACCTCCTTAGCAGCCTTATCGATAATGGCGATGCGCACTACAGGCTCGTCCACAAACATCGACTTGAGTAGGTAAGCCGTACCTTTAGGTTGCAGCGAGAGGTCGAAAGAGCCGTTCACCCATCCCTTGGCAGGCCATCCGTTAGACTCGCCAAGATAGTCAATCTGCCCCCAATAGGCCAATCCCAACACCCTATCAAGGTCCATTTCATAGAAGTTGGGGCCCATCATGCTGGTATTAGCTTCGGCCTGATAGAACATCATCCAGGGGAAGCGGCGACTATCCCCAGGAAAATACATATACCGGTAGTTGTAAGCGGCAATATCAGTCTCATGCACTAAGGGAGCAGGCAGCGAATCGGTATCGAGATGCCTTCCTCGTGGGTGCATAGCAACTGTGATTGGACGTGTTGTGTCGTATCGATGTACTACGGGTTTCATCATACGGTAGGCTGTGACACCCCAGTCATTGAAGGGCAGCGAATTGTAGGTTTGCAGTTCATTGCCAAGGCTCCACATCACCACACAAGGATGATTGCGGTCGCGCTTTATCCACTCGGGAAGATCGTGAGGCCATAGGCTGAGCCAATCGGCACGTCCACCACAGAACTGTGTGAGCCACTTGTCATACAGTTCGTCAACGACAAGGATACCATGCTTGTCGCACAGTTCCATGAACGACTTGCTATATGGATTATGCGAGGTGCGGATATGGTTGAATCCATATTCCTTAAGCAACATGATACGCTTCTCTATAGCCCGAGGATATGCTGCTGCGCCCAATGCTCCGAGGGTGTGATGATTTGCAATGCCCTTGAGCAACACTTTCTGTCCGTTCAGCTTAAGTCCAAATTCAGGAGAGAACTCTATGGTGCGCATACCGAAAGTGTGCGCTACACTATCCATCACAGCGCCCTGAACATCAAGTATACATACTGAGGCCGTATAGAGATGAGGAGACTCACAGCTCCATAAGCGTGGATTTCCAATCACAAAAGAGTCAAGTGCGACCTCAATAGTGCGATATTTCCGATTAATACCTACACTCCTTGTATTTTCATACACGATTATCCCATCAGCATCGCGCACTATGGTGCGCATAGGCACTTCATTATTCCGCGCATGCGTGGCAATCTCGGCTTGTATCTCTACCACACGATTGTCGGTAGTAGTAATGTAAAGCGGATGACGCACAAAGAAGGTGACGGGATTGGTCGCAACGAGCGTCACATCACGAAACAATCCACCACCAGTATACCAACGTGAATTGTTTGGTTCGGCCGTATGGGCACGTACAGCTATGATATTCTCGGTATCAAAACGTAGCTTGTGGGTGACATCCAACTCAAATCCTACGTAACCATAGTCGGTGCCTCCAATACGTTCTCCGTTGAGAAATACATCGCCAACGTACATTATACCCTCAAAATCAAGTAACAGACGCTGTCCACGCAGAGTCTCATCGGGAGTGTAGCTCTTCACGTACCATCCGGCCCCCATTTCCTTGAAAGCCCGTGCCGAAAGTCTACTTTTGAAGTTTGCCGCCCCATCAGCATTGTCGGGGCGCTCTTCGGGAGCGGGTTCTACCCATGGTTGTGCTATTTGGAAGTCGTGCGGCACATCCACTCTCTCCCACCCTGCTGCATCAATGGCTGGCAGGGTACGAGGTATAGTGTCGAGCTCGCCCAAATGGAAATACCAATCAAAGTTAAGATTTACTACCTCACGGGCTCTTATGGTAGTCCCCGACACTAACACACACAATAGCGTACACAACAAGCGCATGCATACAAAGACAAGGGTTTTCTTCTTCATATCTTTACTTTAATGTTTCAAACAAGTTGAGCTCTACCCTCTTCAGTTCGTTGCCACAATCGTAGAGAGCATTTTGGATATGCACATTAGTCACGCGTTCAAGCAATACGCTGGCCTTATTCCAATGGAAGGGTGCAAAATCTGTATTGTAACGTATGGTGTTATCTTTCCACAAAAGTCCATCTACAGACTTGGCATAGAGGAGCGGATGGTCAAAGGAGTAGAATTCATTGTGGACAATGCGGATAGCATTCTTAGCGCCACCATGGAAATAGGCTTTCTGCTCATCTAAGGCAGGTATTTCGGGATAAATGCTAATAACAGCATTTGTAAACTGAAACATGCTGGTAAGAGCATTCACAAAACGGTTACGACGGATGAGCACGTCACGACAAGCACCAGTTTCATACCAACCATTACAGTCACCACAGAGAAGGATAGCAGTACCCGAGGTATGGTCAAAGATATTATCTTCCACTACCGTACGTTTAGGAGTGCTAAAGAGGGTTCCACGAGCACGATTATTACGGATAGTGTTACCAGCAAAGTACACTTCTGGAGTCCATGTCAGGTTCTCTATTCCATACCCTTCGGCAGCTCCAATTTCCTCGGGCAATGTATCGGCAAAGCGAATAATAAACTCACGTGTACCATGAGTGGCGCCTTGTAGAGTAAAGGGTTGAGCGCCAATAGGCTTCGTTGTATTATCAGAATATTCCGTGATTTCAGCCACCTCAGTGATAAATTTGTCACCCACGAGCTCCATCGTACGAGAGCGTACAAACTGCACCTTGTCTCCAGCATATCCCCAGTCGAATCCCCAAGCCTGACCATGCATGTAGCGAGCACGCAATGTCTTGTCATCAATGCGCTCCATTACCTTCAAGTAAGTTCCGTGTACATTGATAGCATCATCCATCATACCCTCATATAGTCCGTTGACCGAGCGAATCTTACCTCTGCATCCCGAGAAATGGGTAGCATCAGCCTGCGTGGTAAAGTAACGCGGATCGTCATCGCCACGCAGACACACACCGAAACCGTCGAGCGTGATATCCTCGCTCATCTGTGCCAGCAACCCCATACCCTCGGCATAGTGCACCTTCACATTCTCCAGCTTTGTATCCACGGCATGGCTCACAAACACGCCTGGTGAGGGACGCTCATAGGTACGCATGGCCACGACGGTTCCCTCCTTTAGACGTGTATCCTTCCATGCAGCAGCATGAAACGTGCGCTCGTCAATCTGCTCCACCTGATGTACGGGAGTACCGATATCTGACGTAGTGTATACGATGTGTCGAGTATCGGGTTCGAAAGCAATACCCCACATCGGGCGGTGCACCCATCCCTCACCCGTATGGGAGAAGGCTCCATCGGCAGTTACCGCAGAGTTGACCCAAGAAGCTACACGAAAGGTGATGCCCTCGGGAGTATTCTTCACAATCTCTGCCTGCGCAATGTGTGGCGTAGCAAAGTCGATGCTGAGGTTACGCAACGTACAGTTCTCTGTAGCAACCATACTAACCGGGAGCATACGACCATGAAAAATGAGTTCAGCCCCACATCCATCGAAGGTCAGGTTATTAAACTCCTCAATAGCGATGCCCACTGCACGGTCGACATGCTGATCATGGTTCGATATGTAATATTCCTTATGCACAGCCCCATCGGGATAGAAGTGATATTTACCTGGGGCAAGATACAGGGTCACGGGCTTACCTGCGGCCTCGGCCTTCACTTTTTCTAACATCTGCGCTACGAGTGGAGCCATATCGGCATCCGTATTAGGAGCTACGCCAAAAGAAGCGGCATCATACGTAAGTCGCGACCAGGCATTCAATGCCATCAGCAAACATGCTGCAAAGATTGTGGTTCGTTTCATCTGTCTTTTGTTTTATGTTATACATTATATTATCTTTGGTAATAATATTACAGTCCCATCAGAAACTGCTCACCCCAATGGATGAGAAGATCGTGTCCGGCATTGTTAAGGTGAGCCGTATCATTATGACGTTGGAAATACTTGCTACGGAAATATTCATCATTAGGGTTGATACCGCTGGTCTGAGCCGCATCAAGCACCGGTATGCCATGCTTTTGACAAACCTCCTTGATAATCGCAATCGTTGCAGGAAACCCTTTGTACTCAACATTCCATGGAGTTACCCAACCGATACGTGCCTGAGGGAAGTCCCTCTTCAGCTCAAACAGAAGTTCATCCATCTTCGCCCTGAGAGTTGCCTGCTGCTGGAGGTCTTCATTAACGAAATAGGCGTCATTGTGACCTGCGACAATGACTATATAGTCACTCTCTCGCGGTATTGATTTATAGCGTACGCACAGAGGTTCGCCAAAGCGGCTGCGATGGTAGGCAATACAGATGCCGTTCTTACCTAAATTGGTGTATGACATACTATTCTTTGCAGCAACCTTACAATGCCAAGTCTCACTCTGAGGGCAGGTGTGATTATATACATAGCTATCACCAATAACAGTAATACTCTTTCCCTCCAATACTGATACATCCGCGTAGCTTACCGTTATCGGTGAGCCGTAGGGATCTATATCGACAATATAGTAATCGGGCTTAGCCGTAACTTGGAGCGTCTTGCCATCCTGTACAACGCTGACACATCGGGTCATGTCCATACCCTCGATAATCATTGTGAGAGGCATATCAAACACCGTACTGTCCAAATCAATAGATGGAGTTATGGTCAGCACCTTCCTGCGACAAGCTGTTTTCAGTATCACGGCATCACGTTCCTTTACATATGCCAGAACATCAGAGAAGGTGGCAGTCCAGATTGTGTCGCTACGATAAGCCAATCGCTTGAAAAAATTCCACAACACCCACGGCTCATCCCATCGATCCCAACCTGTATATATACCATGAAGCATAGCAACACCCCACTCCTTGTCGGCGACGAGTTCGTCTACCCATTTATTAATAGAGGCTTCGGTCGATTTTGAGTTGCGCTGACCGAGACCAAACTGAGAAGTCCGCGATCCTATACGTCCAACCTCACACAACTCGACAATTTCTTCGGTCATCCCATTGTATGGATAGACAAAGCTTCTTGGAAAGACACCAGTCTCACTCACTATAATGGAGTCGTTCCTGCTGATTTCTGCCATCAGCATACTTTTGTCTACATTAATCAGATTCTTATGGCTCCACGAATGATTGGCAAGCTCATGTCCTTTGCCTATCAACTTCCTACACTCGTCCCACGTCATTCTGGGCGCATAGTGATCATCAATATCTCCTATAAACTGACCATTGATTGCAAATGTTGCCTTAAGGCAATATCGGTCAAGATGGGGAGCCACGAGCGTATAGTGTTCCTGTAGGCCATCATCAAATGTTAAGCTTACGGCAGCTTGTCTATCACCATAGAAATCGGCAATACGAACGGTTTGTGCTTGCTGCGATATCGGCAAAGCCAACAATAAGATATTGAGAAAAATGTTGCGCATGAACCTGGGTGTGTTATTTCATTACATTTTTATAACCAATCAGCCAAGGAGCAGCTGACATGCATTACCCCTTGGCTGTATTACTAAACTTGTCGGAACGAAAGCCTATTTCAGCCCAAAGAAGGTAGTAAAGGCCTTGCAAGCATACTCTTGGTCGATGACAGCAGCTGTCTCACGTACCGAATGCATGCCCCACATAGGGTTACCCATATCAACACCGCGCATGGGGAGCTGCGAGGTGAGAATATTACCCAATGTAGAACCTCCTGCCATATCGGAATGGTTGACAAAGTATTGAACTGGAACTTCAGCCAAACGACAAATCTCTGCAAAGACAGCAGCCGACTCTGCATCAGTCACATATTTCTGATTGGCATTAATCTTTATGACAGGGCCACCACCCATCACGGGATGATTGGTAGGATCGTGCTTGCCAGGATAGTTAGGATGCAAAGCATGAGCCATATCGGCAGAAATCATGAACGAGTGTTCGAGAGCACGATACAAACCATCGGCACCAGTTCCATCATTGGTAACCACACGTTCGAGCAGATTACGTAATACAGGTGAAGCGGCTCCTTGCTTGGTACCACTGCCCGTCTCCTCATTATCAAATACAGCAAGTACCTGAGTCATAGGAGTAGCGTTACTATGCAGCAGAGCATACAAACCAGCATGTACCATAGCAAGGTCGTCAAGACGGCCACATGAAACAAATTCATTGTCGAGCCCCACGAGCTCGGCCTTCTGTGTATCATAAAGCGAGAGGTCGAAATCAAGAATGTCAGCCATCGGCACATCCAACTCTTCAGCAATGACCTTGAGCAAGAGATTGTCGGCCTCAAGCTTATCATTGATGATACCAATAACGGGAAGCATATCAACCTGCTTGCTCAACTTGTTACCCTCATTGACCTGACGATTAAAATGGATTGCCATATGGGGAATCACAAGTAAGGGACGCTCTATCTTAAGACGGCGCACCTCGGGTTTCAAAGGATTGGCACTACGCAAAAGCACACGACCTGCAAGTGACAGAGGACGATCAAACCAAGTATATAAGATAGGCCCACCATAGACCTCGGTATTGAGCTTCACCACCCCGCCCTCGGTATACATCTCAGCCGAAGGCTTCACACGGAATCCAGGCGAGTCGCTATGAGCACATATCAGTTTGAAACCAGCTTCAGAAGGATGCGACGTTCCCATACGGAAGGCAAATACGGCTGAATTATTTTTTGTAACGAAATACCCTTTACCTGGTATCAGCATGGGAAAAGGCTTACCGGCATCGAGATGAGTAAAACCTGCAGTTTTAAGTTGTTCCTCCACATAGGCAGCGGCAAGGAAATTGACGGGCGATGCATCAAGCAGAGCCATCAGCTGTTTTGCGATATCATTCATTGTCAAAAATATTTTTAAAGTTTATATCTTCATAATAATTGCACGTCACAAAGATAATAAGGTTATGCAAAACTACAAAACATATTCTTCATGAATATTTAAAATGAATCGTCATCGCTATGCAGACTATGGTTCTTCGATTTCAATCCGCGTCTTTGCCATCCTCCTCTGCTTCATGGAGCGCACAGCTGCTATCAAGTCGTTAGCAGCACTCACGATGCAGCCTATACCTATAATAATGAAAGGAAGTGATGCAGCCTTGAACGGATTAAATAACACGAAGCAACCCATCAGCAAAACAAGCACAGGCATTAGGTAAAGCGGCCATGACACAGGAAGTATACGGCTTGACACGCTGAGTGATGCCAGCTGGTATATCCCGAGCGCCACAAGCACACCACCGACAACATACATAAAAAAGCCCACGAAGAAAACAGGTGACACTACCATCCACAATCCCAAAAGCGAACTACCAAGCGCAGCTAACGGGAACATGGGATGACGCTCGATATGCCTGACATACGAAACCAGTGCATAGAGGCCCGGAATCATCAACAACACACCTACGGCCAAGACCAACATACTGAGCGCACTATCACCAAGGAGAATGAATAGCAGGCCTATGAGCAAAATACTGATACTGCGAATAATCTGTACATTCATAATTACATTGAACTATATATTTTTGCGATACGAAAATAGCTTATTTTATACTTCTAACCAAGAAAACACACATAAAGTTGATAAAACTTAAGAAAGGCAACGTACATATAGTACAATTGTTTGTATTTGAGGTATTTTTTCACTACCTTCGCAGTGAAAAAACTAATATCTAACATCTATGAGCCAGTCCACGCAAGCCTCCGTGTTGCTGATCTACACTGGTGGTACTATCGGAATGATCCAAAATCCCGAGACGGGAGCCTTGGAGAACTTCAACTTTGACCAACTGCTACAACATGTACCCGAGATTAAGCAGTTCAACCTTGACATATTCGCAATCGCCTTTGATCCCCCCATTGACTCCTCAGATATGGAACCAAGTCTGTGGGCCGAGCTGGTACGCATCATATATAGTAACTATGAACAATACGACGGCTTTGTCATCCTGCATGGTACCGACACGATGGCCTTTACGGCATCAGCACTCAGTTTCATGCTCGAAGGCTTAATGAAACCAGTCATACTCACCGGAAGCCAGTTACCCATCGGTGCCTTACGTACCGACGGGAAGGAAAATCTACTCACCTCTATTGAAATAGCAGCAGCTAAGAATGCCGACGGCACACCTATCGTACCAGAGGTATGCGTATTCTTCCACGAGAAACTCATGAGAGGAAACCGCACAACGAAAATCAGTGCCGAAAACTTCGACGCATTCGAATCAAACAACTATCCTATATTGGCGCATTCGGGCATCGAGATACAGTATCACCGACACTTCATCAAGCCCTACAATCCGGAAAGTATCCTAACCCCTCACTACGAGCTAAACACCGATATCATCATTTTTTCACTATTCCCAGGCATACAGCCAAAGACAGTAAAGAAAATCATACAAGGGAAAGAGATCAAAGGCATCATCTTCCGCACCTTCGGTAGCGGAAATGCTCCGCGTGCCGAATGGCTAACCAAAGCACTTACCAAAGCCACTAAGGCTGGTAAGATTATCGTTAACATCACACAATGCAGCACAGGAAGCGTCAAAATGAATCTCTACGAAACCGGCCGCCAGTTACTCGAAGCAGGCATCATCTGCGGACACGACTCCACTGTAGAAGCATCGCTCACCAAGCTAATGTATCTAATGGGTAAAGAACTTTCTCCAGAGGAAATCCGCACCCATATGAACCGCTCATTGGCAGGTGAGATCACATTGCACGAATAGAACTTCACTGTTCTCCCCCAAAACAAGTTCGACAGACTTTAATACTAAAACAATAACAACATGAAGAAACTACTATCAATCATGCTCTTTGCCTGTATCAGTGTTCCATTACTGGCACAAGGCACTACAGAAGACTACAAACGTGCTTTCGAACAGCGCGCCAAGTACTCTGGCAAGGTTTACTATGACAATGTATCGCCCAATTGGATTGGCAACACCCACAACTTTTGGTATATACGCAATACGCCCGACGGACGTATATATGTCATCGTAGATGCTGACAAACAGAAGCGCACCGAACTATTCAACCACGAAAAGCTAGCCAAGGCACTCACCGAAGCCACAAAGCGCGATTATCGCGCCAAAGGACTCCACCTTGAGCGTCTTGCCGTAGAGGAGAAGCTCGACATTATCCATTTCCAAGCCAACGGACACCGCTGGGCTTACAACATCCGCAAGAACCAACTCACCGATGAAGGCGCCATCCCCCAACGTCCCATGGGACGCCAACGCCACTGGATGGAACGCGATGATGAATTGGAAGCGGCTCCTGTCCCCTCACCAGACGGTAAGTATACCGCATACATCAAGAACCATAACATATACGTTCGCGAGCGTGCAACAGGTAAGGAACGCCAGCTCAGCATCGATGGAACATTAGGGAACTATTATTCGGCCTACATACAATGGAGCCCCGATAGCCGAAAAGTAGTATCGTGCAAGATACGCCCTACCGAGAAGCGCTACGTATATTATGTAGAGTCTTCTCCTGCAGACCAACTACAGCCCAAGCTTCACAAACAAGAATATGCGAAACCTGGCGACGAGCTTCCCTTCAAAGTACCCTGCATCTATGAAGTAGAGAGCGGACGCGCTATCATACCCTCAACCGAACTTTTTGCACACCAATACTATATCACCCGTCCCATGTGGGACAAGAACAGCCGCACACTCACCTTCGAGTACAACGAACGTGGACATCAGAACTACCGTATCCTCGAGCTGTCTGCCGAGGACGGTACCGTGCGCCCCATCATCGAAGAGAGCAGCGACAAGTATGTCAACTACTCACGCATATACCGCCACCACCTCAAAGATGGACACCGCATCATCTGGTCAAGTGAGCGCGACAACTGGAACCATCTCTATATGTACGACCGCACCACCGGTGCTGTCATGCACCAGATCACCAAGGGCGAGTGGTATGTACGCGAGATACTCCGTATCGACGAACAGAACGAAGTGATATACTTCTCTGCCAATGGCGTACAAACAGACGAAGACCCTTACCATATCCGCTACTATCGTATCGGCTTTGACGGCAACGGCCTCACCGACCTCACCCCTGAGCGAGGCACCCACAAGGCATGGTTCTCACGCGACATGCAATATCTGGTAGACGTATACTCTACCGCCAACGATGCTCCTGTAGCCGTACTGCGCGATGCCAAGAACGGCAATATAGTAATGCCGCTCGAAACAGCAGATATCACCCGACTCGAGGCTGAAGGATGGAGAGCCCCTGAAGTTTTCGCAGCCAAGGGACGCGACGGAAAGACCGACATGTGGGGTCTCATCATACGTCCCTCAAACTTCGACCCCACAAAGAAGTACCCCATCCTTGAATACATATACCAAGGCCCTGGCGACCACTACGTACCCAAAGCCTTCACCGCACACCACTACTACATGAGTTCGATTGCAGAGCTGGGCTTCATCGTAGTCATGGTAGACGGCATGGGCACATCATTCCGCTCACGCGAATTCGAGAACATCTGCCATAAGAACCTCAAGGATGCCGGACTCCCCGACCACATCAGTTGGATACGCGCCGCTGCGGACAAGTATCCCTACATGGATATTGACCGCGTAGGTATCTACGGATGCTCAGCAGGTGGACAGGAGGCAATGACCGCCGTCCTCTTCCACCCCGAATTCTACAAAGCCGCCTACTCAGCTTGCGGATGCCATGACAACCGCATGGATAAAATCTGGTGGAACGAGCAATGGTTAGGATACCCCGTAGGCGACCAATACAAGGAAGGAAGCAACGTAGAGAATGCCCACTTGCTCACCCGTCCCTTGATGCTCGTCGTTGGCGAAATGGACGACAATGTAGAACCAGCATCAAACATGCAGGTCGTGAACGCATTAGTCAAAGCAGGCAAGGACTTCGAGTTCGTCTTCCTCCCCGGTGAGCGCCACACCATGGGCGAAGCCTACGGTGAGCACAAGCGCTACGACTTCTTCGTTCGCCACCTACTCGGTGTAGAGCCGCCTCAGTGGAACGAAGTAAAGTAATTTGCCAGAGCATACAACGTGAGTCTCACGTTAAAATAGATAAAAGCCGTCGAATGCCACCGAACATTCGACGGCTTTCGTTCATTATAGCTGAACAGTTTGTTTAATCTATAAAACCTAACAACTATGACCCCTATGAAAAGAATGTACCGACAAGAGTGGGTACCCAGTATCTTCAGCGATTTCTTTGACACCAACTGGATGGGACGTACCAAAGCAACCGCCCCCGCAATCAATGTCATCGAAAAGAAAGACGAGTACAAGGTGCAGGTAGCTGCTCCTGGCATGACCAAAGATGACTTCCGAATCCATCTCGATGAGGCAGGCGATTTGGTAATCACCATGGAGAAGTGCTGCAACTGTGACGACAAGGAAAAAGAGTGCAAGGACAACAAAGAATGCAAAGAGAGCGAATGCTGCGACGAGAAGGAATGCAAATACCTTCGCCGCGAGTTCTCATACGCCAAGTTTGAGCAGACTCTCATTTTACCCGATGACGTAGACAAAAGCCACATCAAAGCCAAGGTGAAACATGGTGTGCTCCACATCA
>JAEIGA010006068.1_pt1 | contig 18392 bp, 19 predicted proteins | sample 9270691 | NCBI WGS metagenome assembly JAEIGA01 (sample SAMN17057246, study PRJNA624740) | gut metagenome | biome: biome; isolation source: fecal sample | host: Bos grunniens | place: China: Xizang | collected 2019
CGAGTTGTCGCAGTCGTATGTCTCATAGTTGTTGTCAGTTGTAACAGCGGCAGGATAAAGCGCATATTCGAAGCCGCTTACTGAAGGCTCTGTCCACTGTGTAACAACACCGTTCGCATTCGCTCTGGTACCGATATTTGTTCCGCCGGTATCATCAGAGAAGCTAGCAGGATTCTTGATAGCATAGATGGTCCTATCTGAGAAGTAGATACCATCGATCCAATCAAAGACGTTGCCCCACCAGTTTTCGATATATCTGTACTGGTTAGCGCCATATACAGTTGCGCCGATGCTTGAAGCAACAGTTCCGGTATGATATGGCATGTTGTCTGTGGTTCCCATGTTGTAAACAGCCGAAGAAGTAGATTCGCCTTCGGAGCATCCGCCGCCGATCTTAGCCTGTGTGTTCCAGCTTGCGAATTCTACCAGGATAAGCATGTTTATGGTCCACCACATAGCGAAGTCTTGCTGCCAGATCTTGCTGCCCAGGTTGTGGATGGCTGTTCTGAACTCTGCTCTTGTCATGTTTCCGGCTGGTGTTACGCCGGAAACGGACTTGTAGTTGGTGCTTCCGCAGTGATAACGGCCAGCATATACATAGTCACGTTCGCCGGAACCATCGCCCCTGTCAGCATGTGCAGGCGATACATAGAAGCCTGGCTGCTCTGCATCGGAAATCTGAAGTTTCATGGAAGAGCCAGAACGTGTCCACTTGTACCAGAACTTCGGAATCTTAACAAGCTTTCCTGCTTCTGCATCGTCCACGATCTCCATGCCGGACCAAGGCATGCAGGAATCGAACGGCGAAGATGGTGTTCCGCTCATGCCGGCATAATAAGGCTGTGGATCTGCAAATAATGCAGCATCGTCTGTTCTTGTCCAGGCTATTGAAGAAGAGCCGTCCCACTGTACGCCATAGATAGAGCTTCCCTTGACTTCATAAGAAACAGTATCTGTGAAGGTAAGGTATGAAGCGGTAAGTGTGAAGGTTCCTTCTGTGGTAAGTGTTGTGCCATTTGCAGGGCTGAAAGTACACAGGCTTGTAACGTCCCTGGTAAGTGTTCCTGCCGTTGCAGTAACAACTATTCCGGTTAGGTCAAGCTGTTCATCCGGCTTATAGTTCAGCTTAGTAGGCGGCGTTGTGATGGCAATAGCGCTGATAGCATAAGCTGTAACAGATGTGGTAGCTGTGAAGCCGCCGAAGGATGCTGTAATGGTAACAGAACCTGCTGTAGACAGTGTGCTGCCATTTGCAGGGCTGAAGGTACAGTCAGCTGTAACATCCCTGGTTATCTGTCCGGCTGTTGCTGTAACTGCTATGCCGGTAAGATCTAAGGAATCGCCCACGATATAAGCTGTCTTCGTAGGCTGTGTTGTAATTGCAATTCCGGAAAGAGCATAAGCGGTAACAGTAGTTGTTGCTGTCTTAGCTCCGAAGGTTGCTGTGATAGTGATAGTTCCTGCTTCAGTGATAACGCTGCCATCAGCTGGGCTGAAGGTACACTCTGAAGTAACATCTGTTCCTACGCCGCCAGCTGTGGCTGTAACCTGGATTCCTGTAAGGTCCAGTGTTTCGCCCACAACATAGGCTGTCTTCGTAGGTGCAGAAGTAATTGACAGGGTAACAGCTTCTACAGTGACAGTGAAGGTTGCTTCTTCGCCGCCATAGGAAACAGTTACAGTCTGGGTTCCGGGCGTAGTAAGCACGGAAGGAGAAACAGAAACCGCGCTTACTACGTTTCCGGATAGTAAGCCTGCTGTCGCAGTGATAACAGCTCCGGTAAGGTCCACGGATTCGCCTTCGATATAGGTAAGCTTCGTAGGCTGTGTGGTAACGACAAGGCTGTCTACCTTAAGGCCGCCCTGTTCAAGGGCCGATCTATAACAAATAGCCATAAGTTACACCTCCTCGATAATGCAGAAAATCTTCCTGGCTGAAGCAGCTGCTTCGTATGTCAGGATAGCTGTTCCCGGTGTGGAAATGTCAAGCGCAGTATAGGCGCTTCCGTCTTCTGCATAAAATTCCACAGCGTAGTCGTGATTGTCTGTTGGCATCTGTGTGAAGGTAACTGTGGTCGCATTAGCAGCCAGTGTTTCCTTCTTTACAGCTGTTTTCTTACGAAAACATATTGCAATAAGACTTGCAAGATCAACTATAGTTTTCATGTTGTCCCCCTTATGAATTGAAGGCAGCCTGAACAGCTGTCCACTGTGTTTCTGTGATAAGGTTTGCTGCTACGTCAAGATCTAAAGCTCCGGCAGTAGGTGTCTGGGAAACGCCGTTAACGCTTACAGAAGTGATAGCCTGGACGTTAACAGCCTTATTTCCGTCAGGTGTAAGCGCTGTTCCGTTCAGCTGCACTTCCTCAATAGGAACTGTAGGAATAGTCGGTGTTCCGGATATATCACTGTAGCTGATGGCAGAATTGACCCACTTTGAACCATCCCACTTAAGATACTGGCCGGAAGCTGCAGTGGTAATTGTTACATCTGCAAGATCGTCCAGGTTAGCAGGAATTGAAAGAGCTACGTTCTCCCACTTCGATGTAGTTCCGTTATAGACAAGGGCCTGCCCATTTGCCAGGTTCTTAAGGTCCACATCGGTAAGATCTGACATCGCAGAAGCTCCGCCGCCCCCACCGCTTCCTTTAAGGTTCGGTGTGTCGTAGGAACCGTTCTTGTCAGTTATAGTCAGGACATAGCTGTCTGAAGTGCTGGTCTTAACGGTAATTGTAGGTGAATAGCCGTCAGCGCCCGAAGGTCCACTAGGTCCCTGGGCACCGGTAGCCCCGGTTTCACCCTGGGCGCCATCATATACCAGCATGGTGCTTTCCTGCTTATCTCCGTTGTCGTCAGTCCACTCGAAGGTAACTGTGTTGACGCCGGAAGCGTATGTGATGGACTTTATTGTGCATGGAGCGCCTTTCAGGGCGCCTGCACCTACAAGGCATTTTGCCACATAGGTTTTAAGCATTCCGATGATTTCTACATCTTTCATTTTCAAGTCCCCCTATTAAGGCTGTGCAAGCCAGTCGTCGCCTTCTTCATCGTAGAAATAGACTTCCTGTGTGTCCATTTCGAAGAAGGTCGAACCGTTTGTAAGCGGCAGGCCTTCAAAGGACCCTGTAGGCTTAGTGTCGGTTGACAGGCCCTTAAGGCTAAGTTCTTTCGTTGTGTCGTCTTTAACCAGTGTGATCATCAGCTTCTCCTTTCTGTGTTATAACATATAACTTAATATTTGCAGCCACTGCGCATCCGTTATAAGGTCGTCCTGGATATAAGCAGCTATGCCGCCGGCATTAGCAACAGCATTATTGCTGTCATATACAGCCTTTGTCATATCTCCGGCGCCGGTTCCGTCCTGTCCGTTTGTAACAGTGAAGGTATCAGTGTTGCCGTTGGTATAGGTGATCGTGTAAGTATCTACAAGCCCGGATGTTCCGGTCTTAGTGATACTTACAATTCCGTTTCCTGTAGCTCCGGTATTTCCGGTATCACCCTTATCCCCTTTCAGATTCTGGAAAGAGAACCCGAAGGAAGGTGCTGCATCCGTTCCTGTCTTCGTGACATTAACAGCCGGTGTTCCGGTGTTGGCATCCACGGAAGCTGTAGCAGATATTACAGGTGTTACACCATCATCGCCCTGGGAAGGTTCCCCGGAATCTTCATACTGCCCTGTGCCGGTGTTATACAGAAACCAGTTGCCATTGCTGCCGATTATCGGAGCATGAGCAGCTGCAGCTGCAGCCTGCATAGCATACCAGTAAGAGTTGTTGTGATACTGTTCGGCTGTGGAAGGAACCGCGGTTCCGTTCTTCGTTCCCTTCGCCCAGGCTTCCGCATCCTGTTCCAGGCCTTCCATTTGAGCTATGATCTGTGGAGCTTCGTTCATCAGCTCTACAGCTTGTTCGATTAACGGAAGGTCCGTTTCACTGATCTGCGTTGTATCGGACAATGCAGAAGGCTTAACCCTGATAGTGAAGTTCATCGTGGCGATGATATCGCCGTTTTTCTCAATTCTCAGTTCGCCTTTCTGGTCCCCGGAACATACAGTCATCTGATCCTGGACGATGGCCGTCACAGTAGATCCTGAGAAGGAACAGGCATATACGAATCCGGTGCTGTCTCTTTTTGTTCCTCGAATCGTTACGCTGGATCCGGTAGGAATATTAAAAGCGCTGCCATTTACCAGGATGTTAAAAAGCCATGTCTGGCCCTTATCATACTGACTGACGTTTATTACCGGATTAACGCCGTTAGGTATAAGATCTAAGTTGATTGTTTGTGAAGTCATTTGAACCCCCTATCAATCTATTCTGGTTCCGTTTGCGTAAATATGGTTATTAGCGCTTAACCGAATATCTCTTGTCGCAGTTAGTTCTATGTCTCCATTATCATCAAGCCTTACTGAGCTATATTGATTACTAACAACAACAGAACCTGCGAAAGAATTAGTAAAAATCTGCACATCCCCACCATCAGAATAAATCACTACATCATCATTCCTTGCTATCAATCTTACTTTATCATCAGCATCGACTTCAAATTCGCCATCATTGACAGTGATTCCAATGCGATCATCGACAAGATTGAAACTGTTACTTCCTGCGCCAAGTCGTATTCTCGATTTATTATCATTATCTTTTCCGGCCCAGATATTCCCCCATGTAGATGAATCAGCTCCGGTATTGATTCGAATGTTGTCCACAGTAAAATGCAATTCCGGATTATTTGACCAGGAAGAACCGGTACTATCAATAGTTGCCGTCTGTGTGGTATTTTTAAAAAACTTGATTATGCCATTCTCGATCTTTACGTTGTATGTTCCACCACAAGAGAAGACGCCGTTAAGTTGTGCTCCTGATGCAGTAAGAGTTCCGCTGCTGGTCATGGAGCTATTCGGAAGATTCCAGGTAATACCGGAAGACGAAACGCTGAATATTGTAGTGTTTCCGCTTGTAATCGTAAGCGAACCATTTGTAATGGTACAGGAAGCCAGGACGGCACTTGTGGCCGTTATGGTTCCATTTGCCGACATTGAACTGTTTGTGCTGTTCCAGATTGTGCCGGAACGGCTTGTCTGGAAGATGATATTGTTACTCGAATCATAAACAGTGAATGAAGGCACGTTCGTGCCGCCTATTACAAGCTTTCCATCCAAGGTCCATGCTTGGGTAAAAGGTCCGTTGACGCCATTACTTGAAAAGCCAATGCCGTTCTGGTTTATTCGAAGGACATTATGCGCCGTGCTGGCGTCGTTAGTGTCCATAAATAAAAGTTCTTTCCAGTGGCCGTTAGCATCCTTTCTTGCCATGACGTAGCCATCAGCTGAAGTAAGCCAGCTTGTAGCTCCGGCAATATCGTCCTGGATTGTAGCGTCAAAATTCTTAAACATAGTCCTGGTATTGTCGATATATCCCTGGATCTCTGAATTCTGATCTGAGATTGTACCAGCCAGGCTGCTTCTGATAGCGCCCACTTCGATAGAATCATATCTTTCAGTAAGGACGTTATAGACAGTCTTAACTACCTTTGCAGCTACATTTATGCCCAGCTTCTCAAACTGGACTGATACATAGTCGCACAGGTTTACACTCTGAAGCGCTGCTATGTCCTTGTATTCCTCTGTGTCAGGAAGGTTCACGAAAGAAACTTTGATGCTTACCTTCGGGATTCCGATTCCTGAAGCATTGACGTATGCCTGCGCCCTGGTACGGAGCTGGCTTTCCGTCGGAGCTTCTTCCCAGTCCCCGGACATATCAAGCGGCACGGTCCTTTTGAAGGGATAACTTGAAGCTGTGCTGCTGTCTACTGTCTTTTCAGTAAGGATAACAAGGTTTGCCCCTTCGCTGTCCATCCAGTAAGGGCATACGCCAGTAATGGTATTGTTTATTTCTTTTTCCTGTTCCAGATCTATGATGTTCTTGCCATATCGCAAGGTAACATTCGGTGTTTGTACGCCCCTAAACTTATGCAGCTTAACCGTGTAGTTGTCCCATTCATATTCGCCGCCGAACTGATCCAGGACGGAACCTTCCACGCCGCCAAGTCTTGAACGGATGGATGCCGGCGCTGTCTGTTTATAGCTTGCTACAGTGGTAACGTCTGTCCAGAAGGTAAAAGGACAACTTTCAGCAGCGTTGCTCTTAAGGCCTGCAAGCGTATTCGCGCAGGCCGAAGAGCTTGCTGATATAGTAAATGGCATTGTGGGTATATAGCTTAGTTGGTAGGAAATATGCTGCGCGGAAATGCTGTAGATGCCTTTCATGGGCTTAACGATTTTGTGAACCCTGAAGGCCTGGTTAGCGCTGCTGTGATTCGGTTTCGCCAGGATGATAGAATTCATTTCAAGTGCTGAAGCATGAAGTTCATCCTCTGCGATGGTGCCTTCCAGGACATACATTCCGTTTCGCTCTTCCGTAATGGTGCAGGATATGAAATTAAGTCGGCCCAGGCCATTTGACGTAAACGATGTGGCGCTGGGTGCAAACAAGATAGGTTTCATTCATTCCCCTTATAATATCCAGTATCTGGGCGTGATAATGAGCTTCGAGATACCGGAAAGTGTAACTGTGTTAGCTCCGGGATTCAGCTTCGGGAAGCTGCCGTTTGTAAGAACGACGTTTCCGTTGCAGTTTGTTGCCAGGCTGTCCTTGTAACATTCCTGAAGGTCGCAGTCGATATCCGTGTAGGAGCTGGCGCTGGTAATCTGAACAGAAATGCCGCCGATAGAAAAGGATCCTGTTCCATAAGCTCTGATCAGTGGAAGAGCAGCCTGCGAAAAACGATTTATGATACTTCCTGCGGAAGTGAATTCTACCGGCGTTTCGCCTTCCTTCAGGAACCTCTGGGGATAACAGTCGAAAGACAGCTCAAACTGTCCGGCCAGAAGATTGTCTTCAGTATCAGCGTTGAATTCCCCCTTCCATCTGGCCAGACGGAACTCTTCAGGATGATACGTGTCTTCAAGCCGCTTATAGCCGCTCTGCGCCAGGATGAAGTTCCTAAGAGCTTCTACCCTGTTGTCGTAGTTATCCATGATGAATGCCGGATAAGATACTTCGATATTGTTGTATCTGCCGTTATCCAGCGTCAGGGCGCCGTTCCTTCCGGGGATGGTTATTGTATCTGCATCCCTGGATGGTGCGTTATATGTGTTAAGGCCGCTGATATAAACGCCGAAATCCCTTAACGACTTATTGTTAAAGATGATGAAGTTTTTCATGCGAATACAGCCCCTCTGTTATAAACTGCGCTGTTGATTTTGTCCTGGATAATATCTGCAAGCTGGTTTACATCCTGTCCCTGGGCACCATATACATTGATGCTCACGCTGTTGGATGTGTTGTAGTTATTTCCTGCGGCGAAATTACTTGAATCCAGCGCAGGAACCATGCTCTTAGAAAGGTCGTTCATGGCGTTGGCCACTGCCGGAATTCCGCTCTTAATGCCGGAAACAAGCTCTTTTGTCATGTCAGGCATGAAGGTGGGTAGTTTCTTCAAGGCTCCCTGATCAGGGTGCGAGAAGTGGATGAAGCTTGCGATTACATCTGCTACATCGCTGATCGCATCGCCCACCTTATCAACCATGCTCTTGATGCCGTCGATAAGGTTGCTGATCATATCAATGCCCCACTGCATCGCTTTAGCTCCCAGGCCGTCCCCGAAGGTACTGAACATTCCCTTAAAAATTGAAAGCCCTGCTTCAAGAAGGTTCTTGACAGCATCCAACATAGATTTAAGCCCTTCCTTCGTATGTTTAGCGAATCCTGAGAAATCGCCTGTAAGAAGCGCAAACAATGCTTTTACCGCGCTGCTTACAGTCTTAATGATGCTGTTTACGGCATTGACGATAGGTGTAGCCGCAGCCATAACGCCGTTAACGACGCCGGCTATTCCGGTTACCACAAATTCAAATACCGGCTTCGCTACTTCCATAAATTTCTTGAAGCCTTCCGCCAGATCCGAAATGATGCCTTTTATTGTGTTGAACAGCTCTTCAAAGGCAGGCTTGATTTTCTCCACCATGGCGGAGAAGTTCTCTTTTATGCCTTCGATAAGAGCTGTGACCTTCTCCCGGAATTCATCGTTAGTCTTATACAGGTAGACGAACCCTGCAGCAAGTGCTGCTACAGCTGCCACGACTACAAGGACCGGTGCTGATATAGCCGTTATTGCAGGGATCAGGGTTCCGCCTATGAAGGTCGCTATAGTTCCCATAGCGCTTATAATGGTTCCTACAGCTGCCACTACCTTACCGATAACAAGAAGCGCAGGACCTATAGCAGCTACGACAGCTGCTACCTGGATGATGTGCTGCTTCTGCTCTTCGTCTAGAGCCATAAAAGCATCGACAAGTCCTTGTATCTTCTCGATTACCGGAGTAAGATATTCTGCTATAAGTCCGCCTAAAGATGTCATTAAAACGTCCAGGCTGGACTTAAGCTTTTCGATAGATCCACCGAATCCGCTCATCATGGCATCAGCCATTTCCCTGGTCGTTCCGTCTACATTCGAAAGCGAATCGGCAAGGCTCTGAACATCTTCAGGCGCTGTATTGATAACAGCAAGCCAGGATGCCATCTGGTTTTTACCGAAGATAGCACCGGCTGCAGCCATCTGTTCCTGTTCTGAAAGCTTAGAAAATGCTTCATTCAGGTTCTTCTGGATAACGGTCATGTCCTTCATGGAGCCATCTTCATTCCAGATGGCATCCATAGATATGCCGTACTGTTCCATGGCTTCGCGTGCCTGCTTTGTAGGCTGCGCAAGTCTAGCCATGCCGGTTTTTAAGCTATTGGCTGCTACATTTGCTTCGATTCCGGCATTAGCCATAACGCCCAGCATAAGTGCAGCATCTTCGACATCCTTACCGGCTGTCTTGAAGATAGGAGCCGCTACGGACATACTTTCTGAAAGTCCGTTAACATCCAGGGCGGAATTGTTACATGCCGCAGCGAATACATCTGCATAATGTTCAGCCTGGTCGAAGCTATCGCCGAATCCGTTGATAGTTGCTACAAGTCCGCCGGAAACAATGTCCAGATCTCCGGCTTCGCCTGCCGCAAGGTTCATAGCAGGGGCCATTGCATTAGCAGCTTCTTCTGCTTTTAGTCCGGCTCTTGCAAAGTTTAAGGATGCGTTTGCAGCATCGTTCATTCCAAAGGTCGAATTGGCTGCAGCTTCTTCCATGGCCTTGTTAAGCAGATTAGCTTCTTCTGCTGTGTTATTCATAGTCTTGTTTGCCAAAGTCATTGTCTTATCGACTTCAGCAAAAGCTGTAACAGCCTTTGTCCCGGCTGCTACGATTGGAAGTGTAACTGTTGTGGTCAGCTGGGTTCCTACGGATGCGATCTTGTCGCCGACAGCCTTAATCTTGTCGCCGACTTCCTGCATCTTTTCGCCCATGGCCTTAAGGACCTGGCCGCCAACAGTGCCGAAGCTCTGCATCTGCTTTTCCAGGCTCTTAAGAGAAGTTTCGTCCAGGTCAATCTGTGTCTTAAGGTCCCTGAATTCCTGGGAAGTCTTGTCTACGCCCTTATTTTCCAGTTCCTGAAGAGCCTTCTTTTCAGCTTCAATCTTCTCTTTTGTTTCCTGGATAACGGTAGATAATTCCTGCTGCTTATCCTTCAGAAGCTCCACGTTGCCGGAATCAAACTTAAGCGCCTTGTTTATGGCGTTAAGGTTAGACTGCGTATCTTTTATGGCAGAATTAGCCTTATAGATGGATTCAATCAGTTCAGAAGTATCTGCCCCCAGTACAATTTTTAATCCCTTGATTCTATCCGCCATATGCCTTACCACTTATCAAAATCAGCCTGATTAGCCATTGGCTTGTAATCATAGCTGTCGTTTCCGTTTTCAATAAACATATCGATTATCATGCCCATACTTAGACATTCCAGGTCGGCCATGTGGATGCCGGCCTGGAAACATCTGAGAAGGTATAGTGCAGTTGAAGTTACTCTTTCACTTTTCCGCTCGTCTTTTTTTTTGACTCTTCCGTCGGTACGGAATCAGCTGTATAGACGCCGAAGATCTCCGCGCCCTTGATGGGAAGATCCAGCGGATTAAACAGTGTCAGGAACTCAATGTAGTGCTTCTGTTCAAGCTTATACATGTCAGCTCCGTCCGCCTGCTTTGCCATAATGAAGGCCAGTTCCGGCACGCTATCGCTTGCCAGAATCAGGCCATCATCTGAAGAAGTGATCTCCTTAAGAAGATCCTTCTTGAAAAACATCTTGTAAAATACCGGCGTTGCGCCGTTTGCAGTAAATTTGATAGGTTTACCCCCGATTTCGATTTCCCTTGTCATTTAAAAGCCCCCTTGTCTTACTGGTTTACACGTTCTGCTCGAACTTAGCGTAAACAGTTGTATCTGCTGTAATAGCAGCTGTAAAGTCGAACGCTGTTGTGAAGGTGTCTTCCTCGTACCAGCCCTTGAATGTATATCCTGCCTTAGTAGGATCTGCTGGCTTCTCTGCTGTTGCTCCGCTTCTTACGGTCTGGTCAGGAATTGACGTTCCGCCGTCTGTATCAAAAGATACAGTAACGTAAGTAGCTGCAGCTGTTGACTGATAAACGCTGTCAAAGAAGGTGCTGTACTGAGGATTTCCTTCAGGGCAGCGTCCTTTAACAAGGTTCTTGTCAAGGCCTGCATTGTGGATAGATGCAGCGTTGATTGTGACAGTCTCTGTCTGCGGTGTGATTGTCTCTTCTGTAGTTGCTCCGGTTACAGAAGGACGTGTAGCTGTGCAGTTGTAGAGAACGTGTCTTATAGCGGACTGGTCGCCTTCAAACTGGAACATGAAAGCAAAGTGAACAGTCTTAGCGTCGGCATCCTCTACCAGAACGCCGTTTGAATCTTCAATCTCTCCGAGAACATCCCTTCTGAAGCTCTCAGGGATAAGTGCGCTTTCAAGATCTCCGGAGTAACCGTTGTTACTGTTACCTACCCAGTAATCGATATTGTCAGCGCGGAACTTAGTTGTGTCGCCCTGGGCATCCTGTGTCAGGTTTACAGCTCCGGGCCAAGGCTTAACTTCGCCATAGGTAGCTTCGTTCGTAAGCTCGTCGATTGTAGCTACAGCATAGTGGCAATTTTTCAAGCCATATTTAACCTTATTGCTCTGGCTCATTGATTATTACCTCGCTTTCATATGCAACTTGATAAATTTTCTCTGAATCAATGCGACTGGCTTCCTTGTACCAAGTTATGCCGGCCGCCTTAAGCTTGTCTTCGATTGACTTTTCAAGGTCAAAATCTCTGATCACTGTGTAAAGCTCGATGCTTAAAAGCTCTTTATCGACGTAGTTTTCATCATCGGCCATGACATCGCTGTTGGTTGTCAAAAGCCAGCAGATAAATGGTGGTTCCTGTGGCGTATCATCGTCAAACTGATCATACGCACACGGAAGTCCCAGGCTTTCGATGAAGTCGCTTAGAGCTTCCCTTGTTATCCCCTTCATAGATTGTTCTTGACCTCTCTTTCATACTCGACTACAAGTGCTTCTTCCACAGGTGCTACATGTGGATGTTCCGGAACCCTGCCATATCTGCCAGTCCCATTAGCCGATACATGCCCGAATTCCAGAAGATGTGCAAGACTTGCGCGCTTGCGGTTGTAGATTGTGACTGCGGTGTAAACTCTGGTCTTTTCAACAGTAGACGTCCAGCCGGATTCGTACTTCCCGGAAGTCTTGTGACCCTTCTTTACAGGAAAGGTTTCCTTCGACTTATTTCTGAGCGCTGCAGCGCCCTTCTGGCCGATCTGTTTTGTTATAGCTGACAGATTATCCTGGACTTCCCCTGCATATTCGTCCAGGATCTTACTGATTTCAGCCCCCAGATTCTCCACTGTTACCTTCTTTGCCATTAGTGCCGCCTTTCCTCTCCACGTACAGCTCAATGTAATCGCTGTCCGTTTCGTAGGTCCTGTAAACCGAATATGTCTGGCCGTTATACTCAACGATTGTCTCGCCGGCATACTCGCCCTTAAAGATCGTGAAAACGAACTGCGGATTAAGGCCATTTCGCCCGGCATTAAAGAATTCATTCCTGGATATAGACTGCCTATCACAGAAAACTTCCTTCTTCGTGTGCGAAGCAACGGCCTGTCCGTACTTGTTCTTTTCGTATGTAGTTGATAATAGGCTTAATACATCATTCATTGAGCTTTCTCACTTAATACTCGATTGTTCAGCGCGTAGCGAATCATCCTGGGCATTCCTTCCCCGGAATCACGCCGGCGCCACTGCCAAGCGGAATACATAACAACAAGCTGCGCATCGTCCGGAAGGTCCACATTCAGCTTCGCCCCTTCTCTCTCGATCATCAGAAAGCTTGACTTGATGATTTCCGTAAGCCTGGTGTCGTATGCAGTTGTGTTAAGTATTCCAAGGTCTACCTTCAGGCTGCTTAATATTGCAGATATCTGCGCATTTGTCATTTTTCATCACACTTTCTTTTTACTGGCCGGTTTCTTAGCAGCTGCCTTCGCCGGACTTTTGGATCCGGAAGTCTTAGCTGCTGTTTTTGCCTTTTTCTGCGGTTTTTTCTCAGGCTCTTTTTCTTCCGGAGCTGCCGTTGTCCCCTCGATATAGCCGCGACTTATAAGTAGCTTTGCCCTGGAATCATCAAGGCAGGCGAATGTGCTGCCTGCCTTGAATTCTTTCAATGTGTCCCGGTCAATAAAATCCTTGACTACGGTGTATTCCATCAGGTTGTAACTGTTACAGCTACAGAAGCGCTTGCAGAACCGCTAACTGCTGTGATTGTTGCGCTTCCAGATGCCTTACCAGTGATAAGGCCATTCTGATCTACTGTAGCGTAGGTTTCTGCGCTTGAAGACCATGTGATAGGTGCATCGATGGGCATTGTAACAGCCTGAATCTGGAACTCATCGTCCTCAGAAAGATCGATTGTTACAGCGTTTACGTTAAGAGCGATTGCCTTAACTGTGTTGGCTTCGTCGGGAGCGAAAGCAACAGCGTTAGCAGCAGGTGTTGTAGCTTCAAGGCCGATGGCAACAAAGGCTTCTGCGATAACAGGCTGGCCATCGTATCTTGCTGTGCCCTTGAAGGCTGTCTGATCCTGGATGAAGAATACATGCTCTGACTGCGCGAACTGAGCGCCAGCTCTCTCGCCCAGCATGTAAAGGTCAAAGTAACCACCGATGATGGTGTTGTCAGGGATGAAGTTGAGAACTTCGATAACGCCGCCGATAACAGGCATTGTTCCTGCTACGCCGGTAACTACACGGCCGTTAGCGTCAACAGATACTGTCTCAGCTACAAGCTTTGTGTAGGTTGTCTCGTTCATAACCCATACCTTCTCGCCGCGGCTGTAGTTGCTCTTAGCCTTGCCAGATGCAAGTACAAGCTGCTTGAAGAGTGCAGCGCCTGTAAGGCCTGCTGAAAGAGAAATAATATTTGATGTGTGAAGGTCTACCCAAGGGCGTGCTGTTGTTGGATAGTTTGAAGGCTCGCTTGTCTGTGCAAGTCTTGAAACTATACCAAGTGGCATCTTCTGGGTAGAAGCACTGTTACGTCCGTAAAGGATAGCCTTATCTACTGCAAGGCCGATTGCCTGTGAAAGAGCTTCGAGAAGCTTTGTTGCAAGGTCTACGTCGTTGTCTTCGAGAACGGCGTTGCATACCTTGTAGTAGCCTGCTACCTTGTAGCAGTCGATCTCTACGTCATTGAATGCAAGTGACAGCTCGTTGAGAACTGCACAGCACTCTGTCCAGATAGCTTCTGCAACGGTGCCCTGGACAATCTCTCTTGCCTTGCCGGCGATGGTCTGAACGTTTACGTGCTTGTAGAGCTTTGAATAGTTCTCTACGTTCTCCTTGATAAGTCCTACGAAGACTTCAGGGATTGTAAGGCCTACGTTTGTAAGCTCTCTCTTGTTTTTGATGCAGCTTCTGATCTCAGCAAGGTATGCCTTTACATCCTCGCGCTCGAACATAGCAGTTACATCTTTTCCTTTGAAAAACTTGTTTCTTGTAACGGACATTGTTTTAACCTTCCTTTCTTCTTCCTGTGGTGCTGAATTTTCAGCCGGTGCTGTTTCCTGAGAAGCTTCCTCAGTGGCAAGATCGTTTTCAAGCTCTGTGATCTCATCTGTTAAGGACTTCTTGGCTTCTTCGTGGTCAGCTTTTTCCTGGTCGAATTTCTCGACTTCTTCTTCTACAGCCTTCTGAGCTTCTGCGGCATCTTCGCCTTCAGCTGCGGCCGCTTCTTCGATAGCTGCTTCAAGCTCTGCTTCGCGCTTTGCAAAATCAGCATCTTTTGCGCGAAGATCTTCAAGGGCCTTCTTAGCTGCATCGATTTTCTTTCTGAGAAGTAAAACCTTAAGCATCTTCCTTTTCTCCCTTCAGTTTTTTCATCTGTTCTTCCTTCCAGGCGTCTGATCTACGCTTAAGAAGGTCGTTGCGCTCCTTTGCCCTGGCCGCGATGGATGTTTCTTCGTATGCCGGGAAAGTGCAAGGCGAAACTTCATAGAGCTTAACTTCCTTGATCGTCCAGTGAACTGTTCCATCTTCGCGGAAGTCGGTTTCCTCGTTCAGGATGTCAAAACCGAAGCTGCACTGGTCAACATCGCCGCGCTGTACCCGGTTATACAGGTTCATAGCATCGGTATCGTTCGGATTGATGTCGATGTGTCCCCATAATCCGTGGGAATCAGCTCTCAGCTGAAGAGTGCCTGCCTTAGTTCTGCCCAGTACAAGTGTCGTGTCATGGTTGATTAAGGCTCTGATGTCGTCTGCGATTGTATTATCAAAAGCGCCAGGCGCTATTGATTCGGACATTCTTTCGTCCATCTGGTAGATGGAATTAAAAACAGCAAAGTAACCTTCGATGGCCAGCTTGCCGTCGTCGTCGCGTGTTTCAAAAACGGTTGATGCTGTGCGCATCTGCCTTTGTGTTCTACTCATTGTCTTTTTCCCCCTTGTTAAGCTTTTTCTGCTTTCCGATATCCTCTACCGGAATGTAGTTTTCAAGGATCCTGAGCTGGTCAAGGCCTTCGAGAAGGTTCATGCCTACACGGTCCCTTACTTCGTTCGGTGTAACTATGCCCTTGTCGCACAGTCCGCCGAATACTTCGTAGATGCTCTTGATATCCCAGTCCAGAAGGGACAGGACATTGAATTTAAGGTACATCTTGTCTGAAACGATAAGCTTCTTCGTCAGCTCCTGCTGGATGGAAATACATATAGGCTTGATGGTGTTGCTGATGAAGTTATTCCATGCAGCCTGGTTATATTCTCCGACGCCCAGAAGGAACGGTGGAACGCCCAGGATAGCCGCAACAGCTCTTTTATCGAGCTCTACAGTGTCATTTATCGCAAGGTCAGCAAGTGAAAGCGGCTTAACCTGTTCCACATCAAACTGCTGTGCCGGAATAAGCCAGGGTTCGCCGACGTTTGCACTTTTTACGTATGAATCAAGAAGCTTCTGCCTTCCGCGCGGATCTGAGAACTCTTCCGTCAAGGCGTCAACCTTAACGATTACAGAAGGCTTCCATTTGCTTTCCATGAAGCTTTTTTCTGTGGCCGAAGCCTGCTTAAGATTCGCCGCAAGGTCCCGAAGGCATACCGTAAGGCCCTTACCCTTCCACAGGTAAGTCTTATCTGGATTGAAAACAAAATGCAGCACACTGTCAGGGTTCCTTGCCTTGCCATCTATAAGGACCTTATAGTCGCGATAGCCGATAGGCTCAAAACCTACCCTGCCTACGCCGATGGGTTCAAGATTCTGGATAATTCCCTGGTAAGTATGCGGAAGAACGATGCTGTTTCCCTTGCCGTAAAGCAAAAGGTTCATGACTATCGCCTGGATCCATGTAGAACGCGTCATGTGCATTTCAGGTTCGATATCTATCTTCCTGGACAGCGCATTCAGGATCCTCTGGTCGCCTTTTTCAGTGTTAGCCATCAGATGGATAGTAAGGGAACCGATCAGCTCCGCGATCTTATGGCACGCTGTCATAATTTCTGGATTATCAGCCAGCGAAGTGTAACCTGCGCAGGCCAGATTATCGGAATCTGTCAGCCATACAGCTACCGGGTTCGGTCTTCCTGTTTCTCTAACCTGGATTTTTTGATTTTTTCTGTGTTTTTTGCTCATTTACTCGCCCCACCATGACTGTGCTGCTTTGCTCTTAGCAAGATCTTCTAAACTTCTGATGCACGCAAAAACAGACGCGTCGAATAAGTCGATTCTCTGCGTCTGTTCCGTTTTTTCGTATTGCACTGCGTCGTCCGTCTTTTCAACAGCTGAAACGTTCGAAACGCAGTATTCATAGGCTTCTGAGTGCAGATAATAAAGCGTTCCGTTCTTAGCAGCCTTTTCTATGTGTCTGAAGCCCTGGCTCTTAAGATAATAAAGCTGCGGCTGATCCACGATATTGAATCCGGCTTTTCGCATCAGCGGAAGATATTCTTCGCCGGCGAACTTCCTATCATGTCCCACCTGCCTTATCTTGAAGCCTTTGCTTCGCATTTCTTTAAACCAGTTGACGACTTCGGCCACGTTAACCGTGGGAGAATTACACATCGTCAACCAGCCATTATCCAGCCATCCATACAGTGGTATATTATCTTCTTCGCTTTTATGAACGGCCATTACCACAGGGCAGAAGCCATGTGTAATGATAATGTCCACACCCTGATACGTTCCGAAAAGAGCTGCTGCTGTCAGGTCGTATGTCCTGGACAGATCGGCGCCGCCATACCAGTTAATGCCAAGCTTCGCCAGCTCCTGTAATGACCAGTTATATTTCTTATCACTGGCCCGGAACTCTTCAATATCGAACCATGCCTTCATAGCTGCAGTGTAAATGTTCAGGGACCTTGATAAGAAGTCCTTGCGCTGACGCGGATCGTTCTGCGCCTGAAGAGCATCGTTCATAATATCCTGCGGCCGGATGGTGATTCCATAGTTCGGATTCGCCTTCTGGTGCTGGATAGGATTAGTGTAATCACAGTTGCCCTTTTCGTCCTGGTCAGCTCTTGCTATGAACGAAAAGAAGCTGTCGTCCTGGATGATTCCGGCTGCAACCTTGATTGCATATTGCATTCGATCATATCCGAAACTGTTCATGTTGTCGCCGGCTGTGGTAATGCCTATCATCAGCTTATTAGTGTACGCCTTCATGGCTTCCTTGAATCGGTTATACTGTGCCGGCTTTTTGTAGGCTGCAACCTCGTCCGCTATGGCCACGTTACAGTTGAATGAATCCTGTGCATCAGGATTCGATGCCATAATCTGTATTTCAAGGCTTCCGTCGTCAAATTCCTTCTTGATGGAATGCTCGACGTAGCTGTTTTTTATCATGAATTCATTAGCGATTTTCTTATGCTTTATCGAGAACATAATAAAATCGAAACTTTCAAGGGCCTGCTTAAGAGCTGCTGCCACGACGTAGATCTTAGAACCGGATCTGCGTCGCACAAGTGCTATCGCAAAAGACAGTGCGGCGATGAAGGAAGTCTTGCCGTTTTTTCTGCCAAGCTCTATCCAGGCTTCCTTAAACCTGGTTTCATTGGTCCCTTTATACCAGAACCCCAGGACATTGTAGACTATAAATATCTGCCAGGGTTCCAGCTTAAGCGGCTTTCCCCGGAGTGGCGTTCCGTCCGGAGCTTCGCCCTGCTTGTGAACAAAAAATGTTTCCATTATCGATATTACAAGGTCCGGCTCTTTGGTCCTTAGTTCCAGATCTTCACGAAGAAGATCCTGCTTAAACCTTTTGCAGGCATTCACGATATCACCAGAAGCGATTATGCTGCCATCGATAACCCCATCTGCATATTGAATTGCTATTTCCTTGTAATGATTACCCTTCATGATTCCCTAATCAGGCGCCAAGGTCGGATAGCATTTTAGCAAAACTGTTCTGTTCTTCGTCCATATCCACACCAAGGCTTCTAAGTCCTTTCGCTGTTAATCCCATTTCCCTTTGATAGGCCAGCTCCTGGCCGTATAATTCGATAAGCGTACTTATGGCAGGATGTTTTGCCGGGTTCGATGCACCGCCCTGGTTCACATGCTCATAGATGGCTTCTCCGCCATACTCTGTTTTAAACTGCTTAAGGGCCTGCTGCCGCAGGACCTTGATTTCTGCCAGTGAATCTATGGTCATGTCGAACTCTGGCTTATATGTCCCCAGCGCAAGACAGGCTTTTTTGATTTTTAATTTCCATTGTCCCTTCGTCATATCATCCCTGTCCGATCTGAACGCTTATGAACAAAAACTTTCGCCGCCATTAATTCGAAGACTTACGCCCCTATGTTCCGGGGTTTCCTTCAGGATCCATGGTGCATAACCCCTGTTTTCCTTCCTTTGGACCCTTTTTTCCTGAAAATTGGTCTTATTTATACGAACC
>JAEIGA010006069.1_pt1 | contig 18391 bp, 43 predicted proteins | sample 9270691 | NCBI WGS metagenome assembly JAEIGA01 (sample SAMN17057246, study PRJNA624740) | gut metagenome | biome: biome; isolation source: fecal sample | host: Bos grunniens | place: China: Xizang | collected 2019
AGAATCGAAATGGAGTTCGTCGATAACGACGAGCAGGAAGAGACCACGGACCTGACTGAGGTGAAGAAGACCGAGGAGAAGCCGGGCTTCTGGAAGACCGTCTGGAACGGCGTGACATTCGTGCCTCGCTGGATTGGCAGGAAGGTGAAAGAATCACCTGCCAGTGCGGCGATTGGCATGGTGGCCGGTGCTGCAGTCGGCTACGGAACGAAGGCGGCAATCGGGCACTTCGCCAAGAAGGGTCACGGTGGGGACTTCATTCCCGCTGAGACCCCGGACATCGAGATTCCGGACAGCGAGGAGTCTTACAGCAGTGTAAGCTCCTATGGAGATACGGAAGAGTAACCGGACCGAGAGGGATTGTTAGAATTAGCAGTCCCTCTTAAGTTTTCATTTTAAAAGGAGTGAGACAATGAAGCTTCTTGACAAGTTCACCAAGAAATTCGCCAAGTCAACCTCGACAGCGGTGAAGACTGAGGTGAAGAAGACCGCTATTGATTTGTTGCCTACGGTTGTGGGCGTGGTGTCGATGGTGGCCGGCATTTTGATATTCAAGGGTACGACCGGCGGAGCAACGAAGCCGATCAAGCCCAACGTAAGCACGACGCATATAACGACCAACAACTATTTCTTTCAGAGCCTGAGCGAAGACATGATCAAGCGGATTATGGAGGGAAAATGATGGAGAATTATACGGTTAATCTCGTTGTAAGAATAGACATGGCCGTAAACGAAGATAATCCATTCGATGCGTATAGAAAAGCGCGTAATTTTGTTGCAGATCATCTTAATGATATATTCGACAACATGACGTTTTCTATTGTTGACTCTTCTGTAACTGATGAATCCGGGAATAGAGTGACTGCCATTGTCATTGCAGATTAAGGAGGTATAACCATGGAAAAAGATATTCGCAAGGAAGGCAAGATGAATCTGGTCAAGACCGGAGCTCGGTATGTGGTGATTGGTCTCGTCGCAACTTTTGTCGGTGCAGTGACAAACAGTGTTGTGGGACGGGTGGAAGGACCTAAATTTGCCAAGGTTGGCGCAAAGCTCGGTGGCGTTCTTGTCGGCCTGCATGTTGGCGACCAGGTGTCAGACTACGTGCTGGGGCTGATGGATCGCGTCGAGGCCAAGGTGGAGGAAGTCAAGAAGTCTTTGGACGAGGAGTGATATTTGAATGGCAGAAGTGGATAAGGAGCTGCTTACGCAAATCAAACCGAGGGAAGAGATCGGGAAGAGCATGACGCCATCGAAACCGGACAAGTCGAAGATGAAATCCGGTGTTGTGAACAAGAAGCCGACCTTTGGAGAGCGGATTGCCAATAACTTCATGAACATCGATTACAACGCCATCAAGGATCGATTCCTGTTTGACGTGCTCTTCCCCGAGGTAATATCGGCGCTGGGCGATGTGCTCCGCGCCATATTTTCCCAGGATGGCAAGGGGACAGTTCGAAGGAAAAAGAAGGATGGCTATACCGAATACAGCAGCATATCCGACGGCAACAGCAAGCGACGGGAGCATGATATTACCAGACAGGACTTTCGCAAGATCAAGCTTGAGTTCTACGACAGGGATGATGCTGTTGAGGTGCTGGACGACCTGAGAGAGCGTCTGGCGGACAGCAGTGTGGATTATGTGCCCGTTCGGGACTTATATTCCCTGGCGGACCTGCCGACGAACAGTGCGATGTTGAACTGGGTATGGTACGACCTGGAGGATTGTCGGATCGAGCGCGTTGGCGAGTATTATATTCTGAGGATGCCGCCGGCTGAACCGAGGGGGAGATGAGAAGTATGGGTTCCACTGGAATTTCATGGAAGGCCACGTTTGGCGACGATGAAAAGATGACGGATGTGCATAGTACGACACAGGCACTTTCGAATATAAGCTACGATATTTCCATTGATGCGGCTGCTTATGACGAAGAACAGACTGTAACAATTCGCATGCCATACAATAACCTAAAATATTTATTTGTTATGGATAAGGAGGAAAAGAAAATGGTTGGACTTATGTATTGTGATGAGATTTGTGAGTATCTGGGAATCCCGAAAAGGACTCCTGACAAAAAGCCCAAATGGATCGAAGGTCTTCCTGCTGTATCTAAGGTGGAGACCTACAACAACCGCGTCGTAAAGGTGACGTTTATCGACAGGACGTTTACCAAAGCAGTATGCAGCGAGAATGATAATTTCGACTTGGATATGGGGATTACGATCTGCGCGATGAAGCGACTGCTCGGAACGAACAGTGAGAACGCTACAAAGCACTATAATCAGTTCATCAACCATGTGCATTCTGTTATGGAGAAGAACGCAATGAAAAAACTCGTTGAGGAAACGCAAAAAGTGAAGGAGAAGAACAAGAAGCGCAAGGCGGAACTGAAGCGGGCCGCAAAGAAGCTGAAGGCCAGGGAGGAGCAGATTGATATTCAGAAGCAGGCCATCCTTAGAGCTCAGAAAGAGACTTTCTCTCAATTTGAGGGAGGTGCTCCGATTTGAGCATAAAGCGAAGGAAGCTTGGGCACCTGATCAAGGATCCCATCGACGAGTTTATCCAGATGCCCGAATATGACAGACTGATATTTGTGGAAAGCGATAAGGCGGCGGCTCAGAAGACACGGGCTGCCGCTTTGATGTACATCGGCAGGAACGAGTTGGGACTGACAACGACGGTCAGACAGAACGAGGTCTGGATTCTGAAAGAGAAGGACGTTATGGATCAGAGTATGGTTGTTGAGCTGTAACCCGCATCCAAAACAACCTCTAAAATGAAGGAGGTGAAAAACATGGACCATAACGAGTATATTGGATTGAAGGCCAAGGTTCGAATGGCCAATCTGTATCTCGAACAAGTGTTGAAGCATCGAGGAAAGATCGATTCTTATGATATTCATAAGGTCGTGACTTGGTCGATGATATCGCACGTCGAGATCGTTGGCGTCGATGTGGCAACCATGGATGGTCTGGGCTATGTAAGGATCCGGGAAGAGGTCGCGTGAGGAGCGTGGCCTCTTAGGTTTTATATTTTAAGGAGGGTTTGATTATGGGTTTGGATATGAGTCTTAGGAAGTTTCCAAAAGCAGATGATTGTCCGCTCGACTTATCAAGGTATGAAGAAGTTTATTATTGGCGAAAAGCAAACGCAATTCACAAATGGTTTGTCGACAATGTACAGGATGGCATAGACGATTGCTGGTATCATAGGCCCGTTACAAAGGAACATTTGAAAGCATTGGCGGATTCATGTAAAACTGTTCTGGACGACCCTTCGACTGCAAAAGATATTCTTCCAACGATGTCAGGTTTCTTCTTCGGCATATACGACTATGACGAGTTTTATTTTACAGAAGCTGAAAGAACCTATGATTTATGTATGCGGTTGATAAAAGAATTTGATTTTGAAAAATACAATTTATATTACATTTCAAGCTGGTGAGAGGAGGGGTTAGTAATGATCATAATTGGTTATCAAGGGATAGGCAAGTCAACGCTATGCAAAACTTCTGGACTAATCCTGAGATATATTGATCTTGAAAGTAGTTTAATGAAAGACCCGATGAATAACAACAAGCGTTGGGACAACTGGGCAGGAATTTACTGCAATGTAGCGTTAAGTCTGAGTGGTCAAGGATACACGGTATTTGTATCTTCCCATAAAGCAGTTCAGGATATTCTTGCAGAGAGCAAAGATGAAGTAATCGCGATCTATCCTTCAAAGCAGACAAAAGACGAATGGATAAAGAAACTTCTGGAACGGTATAAAAAGACAGGTCTTAAAAAAGACGAGATTGCCTGGTTAGACGCCAAAGAAAATTTTGATTCCGAGATCGATATTCTTGAAAACTCTCCGTTTATCAAAGGCACAATATTCAGTATGAGTTATGATTTGATAACCGTTGTAGAGCATGCTGCGTATGATTTGCTGGTATATCGTAATTCGAAAAGGAGGATTTAATCATGATTAATGTCGTTTGTAGTGTGAAGGATCAGGCTGAGAAGAATTCTACGGTTATTGTTCGCAGCGCACAGAAACAGAAGGACCGGGATTACTTTATTGACGTGGTGGAAATCGAGGTAAGAGGCGAGAGATGCCTTGTTGATGTACAGGATATTATGGACGCCATTGAAAAGTGCTCTAGCAGGAGAGGCAGAAGAGGCTCGTATAATCGGGGATATATTCCGGTGAGAGATAACCCGAACTGGGAAGATGCAAGTGATGAGGAGTGATTATATTGTGGGAAAATAAAAAAGTTGCGGCCTATACTGGTACACGGAACCTGTATGAGATGATGGTACCGACTGTAAAGTCGATCATCTGCAATTCTGATGTAGACGAGGTATGGTTGTTCATTGAAGACGACAAACTACCTGCAGATTTTGGGATGCCGAGAGAAATTGTGAAGACGCGGAATGTCTCGGATCAGAGATATTTTGCGAAGAACGGACCGAACATGAATTCGGGATTTACCTACATGGCGATGATGCGTGCAACATATGCAAAAGAGTTTCCCGAACTGGACCGAATACTATCCCTTGACGTAGACACGATCGTGGACAGGGATATTTCAGCATTGTGGGATTTGCCATTGCGGAACGATTATTACTTCGCAGCGTCGAAGGAACCCAGCGCTACTGAGAAGCACGGATATTTGTACACCAATATTGGAGTGGCGCTCTACAATCTGGATAAGCTCAGGGATGGAAAGTGCGATGAAGTGATCGACGAATTGAACCGGGAGAAATACAGATATCTTGAGCAGGACGTATTCAACAAGCTTTGCCAGGGCGGGATATTTGAGATGGACCCGACGTACAATTCTACGCCCTTTACAAAACAGGTGAGCAACCCGTGTATTGTGCATTATGCCGGTCAGAAGAAGTGGGACGGAGCAAAGCTATACCGTGAATATGGGAAGCAATCCTGGAAGGACGTGCTTAGGTATCGATACTGGAGGTATAAGAAATGATATCTCGCATTAGGTTCACTACGTTCACAAATCAAACGTCCAGCTGCTACGCATCCGAACCTCGCGATTCAAACAAGCACCTAATTGAAGGATTATAGAAAGGAGGTGAAACGTAATGGGCAATTTCATCAAGAAGCACGGTCAGACGATCAGCTTTGTAACTGGAATCACTTCGGTGCTTAGCATTGCTGGCGCTTACGTGGTCTCGTTGATACGGGACGACAAGCGCGAGATCAATCGGCACAAGAAGCTGGAGGAAGTCTATCAGAGCGAGATCGACTTCTACCGTAGCGGAACAACGAAGAAGGAGTCATAACGGCTCCTCCTTTCTTTTTGTTTATTTATATTTTCGCATTTGGAGCAAGCCATTAAGTGAATACTTAATAAGGAGGGCGTTTTATGAAGAATCCGTTGAAGAACCTCACAGTGGAGCAACTGACAAAAGGCGGTATCATCGCCGGAATCGTCGGTGTTGTGGTGACGACTGTTGGAGAGATCATTGCGAAAGTGCGGCATGACAAGCGCGAAGACAAGTTGTACGCAACCCTGACGCTGAAGGCAGACGAAGTATCGACCAATATTTTTGGTCATGTTGACCTGTTGAACGAGGTTCAGGAGAAAGAGGAGGCATAACGTCTCCTTCTTATTTTATCAAAAGGAGTGAACATACATGAAAGAATATAACAAAATTGAGACTGTTTACGAGCGAGACGTAAACGGAACCAAGAAATTGATCGAAGGTAAATTTCGCAATCCAGTCATTGAATTTCTGAAGAATTGCGAATGGGAATGGACTGAGAAGATCGACGGAACAAATATACGTGTATATTGGGATGGACATACTGTTACGTTTGGAGGAAGAACAGATCGAGCAAGTATTCCATCGCCATTGATGAACAGACTTTTTCAGATTTTTGGCGGAGAAAATAACGCGCAGATATTTGAACAGCTATTTGGAGAAAAAGAAGTGCTTCTATTTGGCGAGGGGTACGGTAACAAGATTCAAAGCGTCGGGAAATGTTATATTCCAGACGATGTAAACTTCATACTCTTTGATGTTATGATCAACGATATGTATCTTGATCGTAAAGCAATTGAAGGGATTGCAAGGGCGTTTAACATAAGCTCCGTTTCTGTCGTTGGATATGGAACCATTGATCAAGCGGTCGGCTTTGTAAAAGAACGGCCAAAGAGTGTGCTCGCAGAAGGAAGGTGCGAAATGGAAGGGATCGTATGCAGGCCTGTTGTAGAACTTAAAACAAAGACAGGGGAACGCGTTATCGTAAAAATAAAATCGAGAGACTTCGAATAAGGAGGATATTTTCATGAGCATCATTGACAAGCTGCCCAAGAAACTGACAAGGGCTGTTGGCAAGGCGTGGCTGAAGACGAAGAAGGTGAGCCCGGAGATCTGCGTGGTTGGTGGCATCGTATGCAGTGCCGGCGCGCTGGTGATCGTAGGTGTGAATACCTGGAAGAACAAAGAACAACTGCAGAAGAGCGCGAAGAGGGCCCGCAACTGGACCGAGACAATGATCGAGGTGACCGAGGAGAGCAAGAAGAAGCTCAAGAAGCGGGAACTGAAGAAGATCGTCGTGGATGAGGAAGGCAACGAGCAGATGCCGGTCCGTGTCTATGTCGACGAAAAGAGCATGACCGAGACGCAGAAGGAAGCGCTCATGGCGGCGCGTATCGACTTCGCAAAAGATATTATGAAGACGTACTGGCTGCCTGTGACACTGGAGATTGGTTCGGTGTTCCTGATCTGGAAGGGGCGGTCGATCCTTCGCGAGAGGCTCGGTGCAATATCCGCTGCTTACGCTGCCATGGCTGAGGCATACCGCAAGTACAGGCAGAAGGTTGCGGAGAAGTACGGCAAGGAAGTGGATGAGGAACTGGCGTATGGATATTCCTTTGAGGAACATGTGGACGAGGATGGGAACGTCGAGAAGGTCCTCAAGGCAAAATCGGAAGACAATCTCAATCCCAATGGCTTCTTTCTGAACGATGGATATTTCAATGAAGTAACAGGCGAGTGGTACTGGCATAACGAGGTATGGTCCAGAAAGAGCAAGATTGAGAAGATCATGGTTGTTCGCCAGGAGCAGGAAGAAGCGACGCGAGAGCTTCGGACCATTGGATATTGGCGGCTTGAGAACACGATGCTGCGATTTGGCCTGGATCCCAAGGAAGCGGCGAAGTTCCACGATGTTGGCAAGGTCTGGAAGGAAGACTCCGATAACACCGTAGAATTCTGCGTGCTGGAAGGCAAGGATCAGCTGGCGGTCAACAAAGGCTTCACAGATTCCTATTGCAGCCAGGCGGATTGCTACATAAATCCTTTGGGCGTTGAATGGATCGGTTACATCGACGCTGACCTGGAGAAGTACGACCGCCGGTATGGCAAGCACGCGGACGGAGACGCTCCGTATCGGTCTTTCAACCTGGAAGCGGACAGACTGATCAGACGATACAACAAGGAGAAGGCCGAGCAGTTGATATTCAACAACATGTCGGACCGGGGCAAGCGGAAGATGGCAAAGATTCCACTGCGGTATGACTGATTCGGCGGTTAGGCGTTGCATGGCGGTGGGGATATTCTCTGCCGCCTTTTGCTTTAATCTGGACAATAGACAAGGAGGGCGAATTTCATGATGAATAAGATTATATTTACGCTGATCGGTGTTATTGTTGGAAGTATTGCCAGTGGCGTGTTTGTCGGTATGAGCTGTGCAAAGACCTACAAGAAGCAGATTGAAGACCTTGAGGCGGACAACGAATACCTTCGCGACCAGTTGCACAGCCAGAAGGAAAAAGATATTCAGAAACGCGAGAAGAAGGCTCGTGAGGCAGAGGTCGAAGTCGACGCTTCGCTGAAAATGCAGCTTGAAATGGCACGCGAGGAGAAACGCAGGGCAGAGGAAATGGTGAAGGAGCATGGATATTCCGTGGAAGACGAAGAGGAGGACGAGGATTATGACATCGACGAAGACGTGGAATTCGACGATCCGTTCGACGAGGGGGAATCTGTTGTTGTGAAAAAGCCGATAAAAAATAAAGTACCCATGTTTTCGATGATGAGCCAGGAAGACTACGAGCAGGACTTCGAATACAGGGATGCCGAAAATCTGACCTATTACCAGGCGGACCATGTGCTGGCGGACTCGTTTGACGACAGGATCGGAAACGCGGTGGATATTGTCGGGGAGGAGGCGCTGAGGGAAGCGCAAGAGACCAATGAGGACTTCATCTACGTCCTGGACGAGGTGGAAGACAAGATGTACGAAATCGAGATCAACCACGAGGAGAGTTACTATCGTGATGCTGTGAGGGGTGGGGTAATTTAAATGAAAAAGATATTTCTTATAGTTATGGCGATGTTTGCGATTTGTCTGATCCTGACCGGGTGTGGGAACAGAACACTTATTGACACAACCTACAATTTCTCTCGTGCGATTGTCTATGCTCCGGATGGAACGAAAATCGCTGAGGGAAAGGTATCGAATTGGAGAGATTACGATGATAGCGATCAGTTGCAGGTTTGTATAAACGGCAAGACCCACCTGACAGCAGCAGAGAACATTATATTGATTGCGGAGTGAAAGGCGGGTGATTATTAATGCGAATGATCATAGGACCGCGATGCTCAGGCAAGACCACGTCGCTGATTCAGGTGTCGGCGGATACGGGAATTCCCATTATCACACCGACAATGGCCATGGCGAATTACATAAAACAAATGGCCAAGGAATACGGGATTGATATTCCTGAGCCGACGAGCATCAACAAGGTTGTCAATCAAGGCGGAAGACCGGGTAAGTATCTCATTGACGAACTGGAGATGTGCCTGAGGCAGCTTGGAATTGACGCGGAGTGCGCTGTAATGGGTACGAAGAGGGAGGAGGAATGTGTAAATGAATCTGTACTTCGTTGACAAGTATGATAATCAGCATCTGGTTGCAAAGGATGTAGGCGAAACAGACGCTATGGCAAGGATGTCTATCGACCTGTATAACCGATATCCTAACTTCAAGAATTATTACAACCGAACGTGGTGGGACGAATTCCATCGGCTGTGGATCGATTACGGCAGCCATACCGAATTTTATATTCTGCAGGAGGAGAAATATGCGTTGAACGTAGTGGATGACGCAGAACCGCAGGATAAGAAGAATACACGAAACGTAGTGGATGACGCAACAGATGACGCTAAACCGAAGGATACAGGGAAAGTGTCGTGTAGTCGAGGAAATAGAGACTACTGTGATATTTAGGAGGTGAGAGTATGGGCGACTATTGCAAGTTTGCGGCGACGAAGAACACCAATATGGCGTGGAAGCACTTCGCCCCGATTATTAACAATAATTTTGGAACAGCAGGACTCATTGCCGGACTGTATTTGCGATCTGAATGCGATCCTTACTTTGGCTACAGCAATTACCTCGGGGATGAGGTGATTGACATGCGTACCTTTGTACTCGACAAAAAAGGATTCGGAATGGGCAAATGGAAGAACTGGATCAGGAAGCAATCTATTTATAATTTCTGTAGGCGGGCTGGGAAACCTCTGTATGATATTGACACACAGATGGCGTTCATCATGGACGAATTCTCAGGCACGACTCGTGGGCCAGTGTTACTGGAACTCAAGGACGCTACAAGTGTAAAAGAAGCAGCGTATCTGGTCTATGACAAATATCTGGATATTCGGAAGCATGACGATGAAAAGCGCGAAATCTGTGCCGAACTGGCTCTGGATATTTACGCTACGTATGGGATGCCGAACGAGCTAAAGGCTCCGGTAAAGTATGTCAAGACAAACGGAAAGCGGGTTCGTGCGAAAGGACCTAAGGGGAAGACAATACCGTTTATCCGGAAGACCCTTGGATATTTGAGGCCAGATGAGATTTATCGATTCATCACGATGAGCGACGACGGAAATGAATACGCCGTGTATTTTGGCGATGATGTCGGCTATGTCAACTCAGAAAAGACCCACATCGTAACGAGAATGGAGGCTATGAAATGACACTTGGCGTTAAGGATATTGCCAGCGATCTTGGAGTATTGAACATCACGGTATGGCGCTGGATCAAGGAAGGCCAAATCAAAGCGACCATGGTAAACCGTCGAGCTGGATGGAAAATAGAGGAAGAAGAATATGCAAGGTTCCTTGAAGAGCATCCGAAATGGCGGCTTGTTCATGATGGGGATATTTTCAAGCGCGGGGAAATCGAAGCAAGGCAGGAAGCGCTGCTGAATGTACTCGCGCAGATTGTCAGCAGCAAGGCCACTGTAAGAAAAGAGAATCGCAGTGACGAGTACGTAAAGGGTTTCAACCGCGCAATCACTGATATTCAGGCGGCAATCAATCGGGAGATGATCAGGAAGACACCGGGCTCGCGGTCGGAACAGAGTGCTTAGTGAATAATTTTTAGGAGGTGTTCTCGATGTATAGCAGCATTAACACGAAGTATGACGGAAAACAGGTATATCTTGTCTACGACTGCTTATATCCTGAACTGGCATGGAAGATTATGGTAGCACTGACATGCGACGAAATGTGCGAAACCATGCAATGGTTCGATACCAAAATGGAATACGGCGTCACGGGATATCGTGAAGACGACGGAAAACGATTTTGGTCTAGAGATCTGGTTATATACGTCGAAGCTATGGAAGTGTCAGAAGAGATGGACACGCCGACTGAGGAACAGCTGGAAGAAGACAGGAAAGAACTGGAGAAGGTTCGTCAATTCGTAAAATCGAGAACCGGGATTATTTAGAATAAAGGACTCTTAACAGGGTCCTTTATATTTTTCATCTTGAATTTTGGAAGGAGGAATTGCTCTTGAAGAAATGGACTTTCATTTGCAACATGACAATCTTTGCCAATGAATATGAGTGCGACGCGAAGGACGAAGACGAGGCGCTTGAGATGCTGCTTCAAGAAGGTTTGTTTGATAACGCTACGTGTACGTATAAGTTTGAAGAAAATGAAACAAAGTGCGAAGACGGTGAGTGATATTTAATAAGGAGGGCTAAACCATGATGAATTCCAATAATGTTTTTGCCAATGCTGCCAGGACTGTTGCTAACATGACCACGACTGAAAACGGACACGCGGCCGCATCGACCACCGGTTCGGCGCTGCTGGACCTGTATGGACAGGTGGGTGCGCTTCGGGGACAGGACGAGAAACGGATTTGCCAGCTGTTGGACGCGGCGGTGGCTGAGGATCCATTGCTGGCGAGGAAAATTATATTCTACGCTCGTGACTGCCGTGGGGGAACTGGTGAGCGTGAGGTGTTCAGGACGCTGCTTAAGCACATGGCGACAAAGTATCCAAGCGACGCGCTTATGTGTGACATACATCTGATTCCTGAGTTTGGCAGATGGGACGATTTATATTGCCTCGTCTGGACCCCTCTGGAGAGCCAGATGTGGGACGAGATAAACAGGCAGCTAGTCAAGGACGAGGAAGCGCTGGCTGAATGTAAGCCAGTTTCGCTGTTGGGTAAGTGGCTAAAGAGCTGCAATGCTTCGTCAAAGGAGACCAGGCGGCTTGGACGGATGACTCGTGAACAGCTTGGATATTCTGAGAAGGAGTATCGGAAGCTACTTTCCAGATTGCGTGAGCGGATCAGAGTCGTCGAGCGTCAGATGTCGGCTCAGAAGTGGGGTACAATCGACTATGAGGCTGTTCCATCCAAGGCCGGACTGATTTACAGGGACGCCTTCCGCAAGCATGACGAGGAGCGGTATAACAATTATATTCGCTCGGTGGAGAAGGGCGAGAAGAAGATCAACGCTTCGATGAACACGCCTCAGGATCTGGTGCATGCTTACGGAGCGGGATGGGGTATGAAGGGCGAGGATCCGACTATCGAGGCCATGTGGAAAAACCTGCCGGATTATATTCACTCGGATGAAAACATATTGGTCATGGCCGACGTGTCCGGGTCGATGACGGGCAGACCGATGGAAGTGTCGGTTGGACTTGCTATGTACTTTGCCCAGCGGAACACCGGCGCATTCCATAACCTGTTTATGACGTTCGAGAGCGAGCCGGGTTTCTTCGAGCTGAAGGAAGGGCTGAGCTTCCATGATAATCTTGAGCGAGCTTATAACGCGCCGTGGGGTGGATCGACCGATCTGAACCGGGCGTGCGAGGCGATGCTGGCCATGGCGATTGACAAACACGTTCCGGAGAGGGACATGCCAACTCGGTTGGTGATCGTCAGCGATATGGAGATAGATCAGGCGACCGGGTACTACGGAGTTCGGTGGGTCGACCGTCTCAGGCGGTATGTCGAGGACAAGAAAGACTTCTCTGATATTCTCCACGTCGACGAGCTGCGGGAGATGTATGAGCGGGCTGGATACAGGATGCCACAGGTGATCTACTGGAATGTGCAGAGCCGGGACAACCACTTCCAGACTCGCAGCGACGTGCCGGGGACCATGCTGGCCAGCGGATCTAGCCCGAGGGTATTCGAGGCTGTGATGGCGATGAAGGACTACCAGGCGACGCCGTATGACGCGATGCTGGAGGTTCTGAATGGGGAGAGGTATAAGGAGGTGAAGTGATGAAACGAGTATTGATATTTACACTTCTCTTCGCTCTGGTGGTCGTTCTGTCGGGTTGCTGTGAGAATGGTAACTCGGCAAACGACATAGAAGCGAGAAAGATTTGTAATTTTAAAAAAATCTATTCAAACGTAGATGTCGGTATTAATGCGAGAGATGATATTTACGTCGATACCACGACCGGTGTTATTTATTTCAGGACCTATAATATAGACGGCTTTACGCCTCTGTACAACGCCGATGGATCACTGAAGATTTGGGATGGATATAATCTCAAGGAGGAATAAAAATGTAGATATATAGTGTGAAAGGAGAATGATAACGTGTTTAACAAGAAAATTAAAGAACTTGAAAAACAATTAAAATGCGAAAAAGAATTAAATGAAGAGTATGAGAAGCAAATTTCAATTGATTCAGAAACCAAAGTGCACCTGACTTCTGATTTGGAAACGGCAAACAATCTAGTTGAACGAATGAAAAACGAGCTTGATATTCTTCGGAAAGAGAGGGAAGGAATCAAAGAAAAACTTGAGGATAATGTCGATAAGGATGCGCTTATAACATTATTAACTATGAAAAACCACGAGCTGGAACTTGAGATAATTGAACTGCGTAACAGATTGGGAGAATCATATAAAATGCAGAATCAGATAATTTCAATCCAACAGCACTATCCTTACATGCCTGGAACCATAATGTATCCGTATAGATGTTAATAAGGAGGAATAGATATGCAGACTGTAAAACGTTTGACTGAAGATGACGTTCGCAAGATCATTGCAGACCATTTTAAGGTTAAAGAGGATAAGGTGGAATTCGAGGAAGACTGGGCGTATGAAGATTGGGTTTGCGAGGTTGAGGTGGAATGATATTATACATATGCGACGGAAAAGGACAAAAGTGTACTGGGACATACGGATGTATGGAGGAGTGCTTTCATACGAAGGACCCTGAACATGCAAGGTATGGAGAATGCGAGGGAAAGCCGGAATGGTATCCTGAGCGGTTTGCGGAACTGGCAAAAGATTTTTGGTGGGAGAAGAAAAGGTGGTGATATTACTCGCGGCATAAGCATGCCTTCTTATGAGAAATACACAAAGGAGGATGCTTATGTATAATAGGATTTGGTTTTGGGGGCTTAGGACAAAGGCCCTGGTAAAGGAGTTACTGCATATTAAGTTAACTCCATTTGAAGACTTTCTAATAGAGATCGGGCTCGATTGAGCCTGGTCTTTTTATTTTTTTCATTTTGAACGCTAGTGAGAACCGGCTGAATGAAATGAAGCTGAGTATTGAACGCTAGTGAGAACCGGCTGAATGAAATGAAGCTGAGTATAGAAAGGAGGGACAATCATGCAGAGACTTGTTGACCTGGATCAAACGATTGTTGTGCCGATTAACGACGAGACATTGGGGACGTCATACGAGATGCAAGTAACGCTGGAGGAGTTCTTTGAGCAGTTCTTCGATGGATTCATGCCGGATATTGTTGAGGCGGTGCCTGTACAGTGGCTGAAGGATCTGGAGATGGATAATGACGGGAAGCTTGGGAAGGCTGCCGGGAAGGTGCTAAAAGCGTGGAAGAAGGAGGAAACGTGATGGATATTCGTTTTACCAATCGGTGGGCGGGGTTTAGCAAAAGAGAATTGTGTATATTTCTCAGTGCTGTTGAACGGAGCGTTTTCTTTTTTGAGCGATTGATATTTAAGAAAGGATGGTGATGAGTAATGAAGCTTCTTGTTGATGAAATGCCGGAAAACGCAGCGAGATGCATGTTTGGATGGTTCGACAGACCTTGGAATCGCTGGGAATGCAACTTTGGAGACTATGTGCCAATGAATTGCCCTAAGGCCTGCCCATATCTCATGAAAGGAGTGGTTGTGAATGAGCTGGCGGTCGAAGCGGATGGAGAAGAGGCGACTGGAGAAACTTTTGAGTGAGACGGGCGGATATTTAAACGGAGCGTATAGGGATAGAAACGGCGTTATACACAGGTGGTGGCCGTATTCCGCCAATAACAACACCAAGAAAGACTTTCGCAGAATTAGCAACCGGCGGTTCAGGAGACGTAAGAACGAATACTGGCGGGAGGATATTCTGCAGCGGAATGGTCATAAGAAGAGCTTTGAATTGTGGTGGACATTGTATTAGGAGGTGAGAGAATGTTTATAAGCGCAAGAAAATTTACCGATGAGGAAAGAGACAGATATTATTATTTTAACCCGGATCAGATCATTTCAATTTCGCCTAATGCTTTCGAAAGTGAGTACCGGTCAACCGTGTACTTTATTGACGGAAAGCAGATGATAACCAAGAAGAGCGCCAAAGAAATTTGCGAGATCCTGACTGACTGTGGCGTTGAAACGTGGAGATGAGAGAATGATATTTATGGACTTTAAATTACCGCGTGACGAAGACGGAAGCACTGTTGGCTGGGACATTATCTCCATTTCGTTAGATCATATAGCGACGATACGGGAAAGTGACACGAATTGGAAACACAGCTATATAGAGCTTGACAGCGGGAAGGTTTACGAGGTCGAGGGCTGCTGGGGAGATATTTTGAATGAAATTATGCAGACAATACGGGAAAGTCGTCATTAACACGGGTGTAATATAAGCGTCTGTAATGGGACTATAAGCGTTTGTAATTTAGGCTTAGGAATGCATCGTCCGGATAGGTAAAACAGCTCCTAGGGGCCTTTACGGGGCTCTGAGGGGCATTCTGAGAGGGTGGTTTTTGGATTGGAGGAGAGAAAATGAGTTTGGTCTATAAATGTGATCGGTGTGGAGAGATAATTCTAGATTCAGAATCTGTAGCAAGAAAATTTGTTCACAGAAATGTTGTTCGCGGGAATATTATATTTGACGGATTTTACGGAATCAATACCAGGGCGACTATCAATCAATTCAATAGAGAAATCACGTTATGCAAGAACTGTGATGACAGCTTCATTCATTGGTTTCAGAGTGGAAAGAAGAGGTGATATTTGATGAGCGAAGCAATGAAATCACCTACGTTCAGAGTGGAATTTGAGAAGGTGTGCTCGGCATGCGGCGCGGAATGTCCATATTTGGAAGTCCAGGAGTTTGAAGTACATTATGGCTTCCCGGAAACGAAAAAACGAAGAAAATGCAAAAATGAAAAGATTTGCAGGAACGCGGTACTCAGCGAATATACTAATTTAAAGAAGCGTTTTGAAAAAGAGTTTGAAGTAAAAGGAGGGAATAAAGATGACAAAAGTGGAGAAGCATATGGAACTGTGCAAGAAGCTGAATGATATTTACGCGAAGAAAAACCATGACTACGGAGATTCCTTTCACGATACCTTTGTTGAGGAAGGGATGGCGATGGCGCGGATTCGGCTGTCGGACAAGTTGAATCGATTCAAGAAGCTAACGAGAGAAGGCGTGGGACAGGAGGTTATGGACGAGAGCATAGTCGATACGCTCATGGATTTGGCGAATTATGCAATCATGACTGTATTGGAGATGGATAGTTCGGACACGAATGATGGATCGGATCGCAAGCCCGAACTTCTGACTAAGGAATTCTTGTTTGACGAAGCGCTTGGAATGGGATGAATAGTTAGTTTATATTTTCGCGGCGGAAACAGATAAGAAAGTGAACAGCGGGTCGTAATTCAGGCTCGCTGTTTATATTTTCGCGATCGATGCAAAATTCTTGAAAGAAAGGAGGTGTATTGGACTATGGTTGTGAGCAGGAACAGGGATTTGCAGCAGGATTACTTCCACTGGCTGTGCGAGATGGTGCATATAGACCAGGAGGAGAGAACGTATTGGCTGGTGGCGAAGGATTTGCACAGCAGGATATTTGTGCCGATCATTGAACGGGACGAGAACCGGGCGATGGATGGCTTGGAGCTGCGGGATCAGTATCTTGAGAATGAATGGTATGCGCGCGGCGGAGAGTTTGATGTTGACGAATGCACGGTATTCGAGATGCTGGTGGCTTTGGCGCAGAGGATGGACTTTGAGACGAGTAATATGGACGATGAACAGGACAGGACCGCTTACTGGTTCTGGGAGATGATTGATAATCTGGGCTTGGACGCATTTGACGACGATTCTTATGTAGAGCTGGAGGGCCAGATTTATGTGGACAAGATTATCGATGAATTTGTGGAGCGGGAATACGATTATAACGGAGAAGGCGGGATCTTCCCCCTGAGATATTGCGACCGGGACCAGAGAAATGTGGAGATATGGTACCAAATGTCGGCGTATTTGTATGAGAGGGAGTAACATTCTCGTCGCCAGATGAGGAGACTGATATTTTAGTTTCGAAGAGCGTATGTCGTGCGTTTACTTACCGCGACGCGAAGCTAGTCCTTTAGGGCGACGCGAAGAGGAGCTGTAGCAAATGAATAAAGTAACATACAAGTTTAATATCGAAATGAGCAAAGAAGATGCCAAGCACTTTGAATACGGCGAACATTCATTAAGTATATATTCTAACGGTCCAGGAAAAATAGCATACTATTTCAGAGAAATAAAACCGTCTGATGAGATTGATCGCGAAGTGCTTGATCGGATGCGTGATAAAAGAAGCAATGACACTATATCAGATGGATTTTTTTCTATGAATTTTATTGTTAATGGTGACGTAATATAAGGCTTGCTAATGGGTCTATAAGCGTTTATGATTTTAGGCGACCAATGTATCGCCTGAATACCTAAAACGGCTCCTAGGGGCCTTCTAGGGGCTTACAGGGGCATTGTAGAGGCACGTTTTTGGATTGGATATTCTCGTTGCGATTTTGTTGTGAAAAGGAGGTTTAAAAGTTGTCATGCGTGGTTATAACGGACCATGCCCGAGCGAGGTATAAGGAACGAATGGGCATGTCGAAGAGTAGGATGGAGAAGGATGCTGAGCAGGCATGGAAGAACGGCGTTCGCTGGGACGAGGTGAGCGGCAGTTTGAGGCGGTATATCGATGGTCAGCATTTTGGAAGCAAGATCCTTGCCTCGATCAGGGTATATTGCGGAAGGGTTTATATTTTCAAGAATGGGGCGCTGATTACCGTGTTTGAGCTGCCGCCGAAGTATCGCAGGAAGGGCACTGAGGAGCGGATAAGGAGCAGGCGAGAGAAGGAAAATACTGTTGTGGAGGAAGTTGTTGAAGCGATTTCGGAGGAGGTTTTGGAAGAATGTTAATGGATATTTGGGCGAGCATTGGAGCGTTTGTTTCGGAGAATTACGCGGTTGGAATGGTCATCGGATTGATATTGTTGGTGGTCTTTGAGATAGCTCAATACATCGTAAATTCGTCGCTGGAGGAGGATCTGATCGACCTGGCGGAGCGGATTGAGGCATTAGAGAATGAGCTCGGAATCGTGGTAAATGAGGACTGTGAAAAGGAGGAAAAGTAGACGATGTTTATGTCTGGATATTTCTATTGGAGCGGCGTTGTGGCGAATGTAATCGTTGGTTTTTGGGTGATTGTTGGCGGTGTTGTGGTGGCTAAACAGTGGTACGAGGAGAGGAAAATTCGGAAGAAATATGCGAGGAAGGAAGTGGGAGGAAAGGCGAAAAATGATGACAAAAAGAAGTGAACAATCTGTTCAGTTTGAAGAATGGCTCACGGTTTGCATGCGAAAAAACAGTATCAAAAATTATAGCGAACTTGCAAAAATACTGGGGGTTACGAGGCAGACATTGCGGACATGGATGAACGAACCAAGGAAGCTGAAAAGATATATAATTGCCGGAATGATGCATATTCTAAACGTAGAAAATAGTTCGTTGAGCGAAGCGTGTTGCATGTTTGGAATAGTGTAATTTAAAACAAAAATGTCACAAAA
>JAEIGA010006070.1_pt1 | contig 18391 bp, 19 predicted proteins | sample 9270691 | NCBI WGS metagenome assembly JAEIGA01 (sample SAMN17057246, study PRJNA624740) | gut metagenome | biome: biome; isolation source: fecal sample | host: Bos grunniens | place: China: Xizang | collected 2019
AGCTAGTTAGTGCTTTATGCTTGTGATTAACTAAGAAAATCATATGACGTTTGAAACGTTGTTTAAAGAAAACCTATAGAAAAGCAAAGGAGGACAATATGGACAATTTAGAATTACTTTCTAAAACAAATATCAAAGAAGAATATTATCCTTATTGCTATGTAGATACGAAAGGAAATGTCTATCCTCCTCTGCTTAGTGATAATGGTGATGTAATAAAAACTGGCAAAGAAAGGTATAATGACCGTTTCAACAAACCAGTAGAAGAAAAGTCTACGTTATGGCAAAAAATTAAGAAAGGGGTGGGATTAAGATGAAAATGATAGGTATGTTTGGCTCTTATGTAGCTACTGCCGAAACTGGTGGTGTTACTGTAGGAACTGATTTAGTAGACCTCATTTATGAACAAGAACGACTTAGATTTCCAGAGATGTCATTATCAAGAGAGTCATTTGGTCTTGTTAATCTAAACCTAGTAGCCCCTAGTGGAACAATGGTAAAGTTAAACAACTCCGAGTATTGTAAAGTATTAATTACAGATACAAAGACACTTGTAATCCCACCAGAGTATATGGTTGTAACAAGCTGCATTTTTGAGTCAGATTGTGCAAGTGTGAATTGTAGATACTTGTATTAAGGAGGTGCAAAGTATGCCTTTTAATACACAAGGATATGCTAATATGTTTGGTGGAGTTGTTGGTGAAGGTGGTCTTGGAGATTTAGATACCGATTATGTAAGAAATACACCTGTACCTATTACTATAGGTGGAATTACTGCCAATACATATACTCCGTCTGGTTCAATTGCAGATGTTTTAGATAAGTTGCTTTATCCGTATCAAAATCCTGTAGTTGCTCTCTCATCTTCTGTTCCAACTACAACTCGACAGAAAGGTGTAGATTCTGTCAATGGAATAACACTTACTGCTACTTTAACAAAGAAAACTTCTCCGCTTTTCAAGGTGGAATTTTATATGGGTAATACCCTATTGAATACTCAAGAATGTGTAGATGGAACAACCGTTTACACTTATGAATATACGGGAGTAATTTCAGATACTACTACATTTAGTGCCAAGGGTTATGATAGAAACTCGAAATCGAATACTGCGAGTATTACATATAACTTTTTCTATCCAAACTTTAGTTGTACTACTTTATCAGAAATTGCGGATATTACAATTGATGAAATTACAACTAATGGTGCTATGCGATTAGAAACAAAAGCGAATAAAGCTTTGAACTTTACTGGCGTAATGTCAAGATATGTATTCTGTTATCCTCAGTCTTGGGGAACTATATCTTCTATTGTTGATAGTACGGGATATGAATACATTAACTCATTCCAAAGAGTAAGTCTGATATATACAAGTGGCACTGATAATGTTCCTATGTACGCATATATCAGTAAAACTCTTGCAACATTAACTAATTACAAATATACATTTAAGTTTTAATAGAAAGGAGTGCCAACTATGGCAATTTCAATCAACGATTCAGGTCAAGTTGGTGCACCGCTTGCGTTTTTGGGCAAGGAGCATCTCGACCCAAAGACTTCTGTAAAATATATTACAGACTTAGAATCTCTCAATGACTACTTGCCTAATTACTCAATGGTAATTGTTGAAGATGGTGACGAAGCTGGTACTATTTGGCAATATCAACCTGACGGTACATTCTTACAATTAAATATTACTGGCGGTGGAGCATATTTAGATGATGTGGCTATTAGTGACGAATCTACTTTTTCGTCTAGTAAAATAGACTCTACATATGCAAAATCTGCCAATGTTTATACAAAAACAGAATCAGATACTTCCTTTGGTACTTTAGCACAGCAAGAAAGTAACACTGCACAACTTGCACAGTTGGATGCAAAGGTAAATGGTCTTTCAAGTGCGATTATTTACAAAGGAAATGTGGCTACATATGGTGAATTATTGTTGTTAGAAGATGTAAACGCTGGCTCATTATATATTGTAGATGCAGATGAAAGTCTTGGATATGACCCATTCCCTTCTACTAAATATATTTATAGTGACGACAATCAGTGGATTTTTAATGGTGTTCAGGAAGTCTCTATGAGAGATTTTACAACACAACCTATTAACTTAGGCTCTACTGATGAGAATGGAATACATCATACGGAAGTAACAGGTACTCTCTCATTGTCTAATATTGATTTCACAGACTTTGATTCCGAAGATGTAAGCTATGAAAACGAAGGATATCCTACAATAACAAGTGTTAAAGATGCATTAGACCAATTATTGTATACTCCACTTTCAATTACATTTTCAACAACTGCAAGTACTACATTAGAAAGTGGACAATCTGTAAGTAATCCAGTATTCAATTGGAAATACTCAAAGACAATTGCTCAACAGACTTTTAATGGAACTATCTTAGATAATACTTTGACTACATATACGCTTAATACAACCCTTACATCAAATACCACTATTACTTTAGTGGCAAATGATGGTGCAAAGGATACAAGTAAGTCAATTCAGTTTTCTTGGTATGATGCTATTTATTCTGGTTACGCTCTTGCCACTGATACTTACGACTCAGATTTTGTATTGGGATTACAAAATAAGAAATTAAGTGGAAGTTGCTTTGGTGATTATACTTTGACTTGCCCTGATGATAATTACATTTATTTTGCTATCCCTAGCAATATAGCGACAACATCAATGTCATTCTGGTCAGGAGGTTTCTGCGGAGGCGTGGATATTGTTGCAGAAAATATTTCTATTGAGAATAATTACAATGCTACGGCAGATTACAATATTTATAGAACAACAAATGGTAGTCTTGGTGCTACTACAATTACAATAAAGAAATAGAAAGGAGACTCGTGAATGGGTATTAAACTTTTAGACGAAATTGTGACACAGAGCGAGTCTTCTGATTACGCTTTGGTGGATGATAAGTATATAAGGGGTTCGCTCAAGGCAGTCACTTATTACAGTGAATTGGCAGACATTCCTTTATCAAGACTTAAAGATAAGTGTTTGGCAATGGTCGCACAGCCAACTCCTACTCTCTACATCTACGACCTTGCGTCAAATACTTGGTCACTCTTCTCTTCTAACAGTGGCGATGGTGGAGCTGCCGTGTATGATGATGTGATTTCGGAAATTTACACTTGGTCATCACAAAAAATCAATTCTGAGTTAGAAAACAAAGTTGATAAAGAAGACGGAAAAGGGTTATCAACAAATGACCTTACAGATGAATTATTAGAAAAAATTAATACTCCTATAGAAACGCACACTCATGACAACAAGGAAGTTATTGACAAACTTACAGAATCAGATGACGGCAAGTTGGTGTTTGATGGTACAGAATTAGGTGCAAAAGTTTATACATCACTTGCAGAATTAGGACTTACGGCAGATGCAACACTTGATGATGTGATTACTACAATGCCAAAAGGAAGTAGTGCAATATTATCTGTTACAGAATTTACAAATGCACAGACAATGTTTCCTTATGAAGAAGGAAATGACTATACATTTGGCAGAGTTTATATCGTAAAAGGTAGTGATAATGGAAGAATTTATGCTAAATGGTTTAGAAAAGATGGTGTAAAAGAATACACTGCCAAGATAGATATAACTACAAATGCAATAATTGGTTGGAATAAGCAAAACACTTATACATCATTATCACAATTAGGACTTACTGCTGATGCAACAGTAAATGATATTATTGCTAAATTAAGTGCAGGTGAAAGTGCCTTAATCAATGTGGCAGAATTTAATGATAAAACTCAATTTCCAGACACTTCAAGCAGTAATAATATGGCAACAGTTAGTGTTCGCAAAACCAATGAAATTGGAAGAACTGTTGTTGAATGGTTTAAGAAAGATGGTAGATATGCTGTTGCTGTATTAGATGGTACTAATAAGGTATCTGATTGGAGAGAATATGCAGTCGAAACTAAAAAAGGACTTGCTCAAAACTCACAGTATTACAAAATTGATATTACTAAAAAGGGTAATAAATACAGAAATGGTGTTGTGAGATTTTCATACAACAATGGTAGTATGCCTTGTGAAGTTGCTATATTCTTATCATATGGCGATAGTACGGGACACATTGGATACTATACCTATACTTATGGCACAAATTGTATTCAATCTATAACTTTAACAGGTGATGATACTAATGTTGTTATTGGCATTGAATTAACTAAAACAGTATATGGCACACAGTTGGTTGAAGTAAATGATAGTTTTTGCACTATCAATAGTTTAAATGCTGAACAATTTACAGGAGATGCAATTGCCACATATAATGATTCTTCAAATGAAATACTCCACACAGGTTTAAGTGGCAACCTTGCAAATATCACTACTGTATTAGACCTTGTAAATGCTTTAGTAACAGAATATAGAGCATTAAGTCCAAAGAAACCTATTAGATTTGTAAGTGGGGATATCACTAAAACCACTTTAACAGATTTACCACGAAACTATGGTTTATTACAAATTACAGTTAGTGGTTATGATGTTGTAGACGTAAGTTTTGCAGGTTCAAGTTTCGGTTTCAAGACATTGCATTATGGTTTTGTAAATAGAACTTCAGGTGAAACATTATTCAGTAGTTTGTTTTGGGAAATAGTTGACACGCCAGTTACTGAACTTATAGATTTAGGTCTTGACGGTAGTGCTACTATTCAAAATGTAATGGATGCAATGACTATTGGTCAACATTGCATACTCAATACTTCTCGTTTTGATGATAAGACAGAAGTTAATAATATTGAATATGGCAAGGTTGAGATTAGAAGATTATCAAGTGGAATGTGGTCTTTATGGCTTGAAGATGTTCTTCACGGCAGTACGGTGGCTCACGGAACTTGTTCGGCTAGTAAGTTTGCTGGTTGGCATTACTTTGTTACAAAAGATTATGTAGACAGTAAGATAGCAGACTTACAAGCACAAATTAACGCATTAAAATAATAAAAATAAAAGGTCTTGTGACTTATTAATTGAGGTTGCAAGGCTTTTTATAATATTCCGATGAATTTGGGATTTTGAGGAGAGTGGATTTTGGTCTACTCTCCTATTTATATGGTCTGATAGTATAGTTGGTTAGTATAGGATACTTGTAATATTCAGACATCGGTTCAAATCCGATTCAGACCTGTCAGACAGTTATCGTTTGGTAACTGTCTTTTTATATGGAACAAAAGGAGGAATGTAGATGGCTAAAGTTATTGAGCCACTTTCAGACGCAGAGTTAAAGAAAATAGCTGTAGCTAATCTGCGTGAAGAATATAGGAAGTTATCCAATATATACATGCGTATCATGAATGAAGAACTGATTTATTGCCCTCATTGTGGTATATGGAAAAATACTAACAGTTTTTACTCTTCTAACGAGAGTCCTGATGGAATCGAGCATTATGCTTGTAAAGAGTGCATCTTGGATATGATGACCGACCTAGATAAACGAACAAAAATCAGAACTGACAACAAAGAGAAAACTATTGCTGTGTTTAAGAAGTTGAATTGGTACTTTAATGAAAAATTATATAACGACCAAATTGCAAGTATTGCAGAAGGTACTAATGAAAAACTTCGTAGCACGGGAGCACAACAACTTCTGACAATTGTTAAGTCTTTGAAACAGTATCGTGATAAAACGTATGCTGACAGTGAATTTGATATAGAAAGTGTTGAATCAGATTCTAATCAAGAAGATACAAAGATTGTGCAGAAAACTATTAAAAACGCCAAGAAACGTTTTGGTTCAGATTATACAAATGAACAATTAATGTATTTGGAACAAGAATACCAAGATTGGATTACTCGTTACGAATGTAATACGAAGGCACAAGAAGAAATTTTCAAAAATTTAAGCACCAATAGACTTGAAAGAAAACAAGCTGTTAAGCAGGGTAAACCTACAAAGGAAATTGATAAAACATTTCAAGAATTACTCGCTGCACAAAATATCCAACCAAGACAATCTGGTATGGATACATTTGCAGACGCACAAACATTTGGAACTCTTTTACAGAAATACGAGGAAACAAGACCATTGCCAGAGATTGATGAATCATTAAAAGATGTTGACAACATTGGTCTTTATTTAGACACGTTCTATAAGGGTAATATTCTTAAATGTTTAGGATTAAAAAATCCTTTCCATCATTTGTATGAAAAAATTATGAAGTTATTTACCGTTGACAAGCCTGAAATACAAGAGGATGATGACACCTCTTCTTTATTTGAATTTATCTTTGGAAAAGATGAGGAAGAATAGGTGGTGAGTTATGGCAAATAATGTTAAAAGCGCAAATGATGTAATGCAAGAAAAAGCAGAACGTGTATTAGATGGGGTTGCTTATTGGGGTGCATTCTATAGAAAAAATCCACATAGATTCTGCCAAGATTATCTAAATATAAATTTAAAACTTTTCCAAAAGATATTGTTATACGCCATGATGGTGAGCACAAATTTTATGCTGATAGCATCTCGTGGAATTGGAAAAACGTGGCTTTCAGCATTATACTGTGTCGTAAGATGTGTTTTGTTTCCAGGCACCAAGATAGTGGCGTGTTCTGGTGTAAAATCACAAGGGGTAGCTCTAATAGAGAAGATAGAAAAGGAATTCTTAAAGGCTTATGGATGGGGTTCGGCAAATCTACGAAATGAAATATCATTTATTTCAACAGGTGTTAATAATGCTGGTGTGGAGTTTAAGAACGGAAGTTTTATAAAAATTGTAACCAGTAATAGTAATGCTCGTTCAAACCGAGCAAATTTGATTCTGGTTGATGAATTTCGTATGGTTGACCCAGATGTTATCAATACAGTATTGAGACGTTTCTTAACTGCACCTAGAAACCCTGGATATTTAGATAATCCAAAGTATGCACATTTAGCAGAAAGAAATATGGAAATGTACCTATCTTCTGCTTGGTATAAGAGTCATTGGAGTTATGAAAAATTCAAGTCATATTTTGCAAATATGTTAGATACAACCAAACATTATTTTGTTGCGTGTCTTGGATACCAATTGGCTATTAAAGAAGGTCTTCTATCTCGTGAACAAATTATGGATGAGAAAATGGAAGCGGACTTTGATGAGATTGCATTCTCAATAGAAATGGAAAGTATGTTCTATGGTGATTCTGACGGTGCATTCTATAGATATGATGACATTGAAAAATGTAGAAAAATTAAAAATGCATATTTACCTTTAGAAATGTATGAAAAGCGTGGTATTAACATTCCTGAGTTATCTCCTAATGAACGTAGAATTATGTCTGTGGACGTTGCTCTTATGGCAACTCGTAAACACGCAAATGACGCAACTGCTATAGAGATTAATGTTTGTATACCTAATGGAAATAATTATACTAGCAACATTGTTTATGTAGAAACTTTTGAAGGTATGACTACAGATGAGTTGGGACTTACTATCATGCGTTATTTCAATAAATATAAATGTACCGATTTAGTTCTCGACTGCCAAGGAAACGGATTAGGAGTTTATGATGTGCTCATCAAGGAGCAATACGATACACAAACAGGTGAAACCTATCGTGCTATGACATCATGTAACAATGCAGAAATGGCAGAGCGTTGTAAGGTTCGTAATGCAAATAAAGTAATATGGTGTATTAAAGCTACTGCTGATTTCAACTCTAATGCTGCTACTCTATTAAGAGCTGGCATTAAAAATGGCAATATTAACCTTTTGACATCGGAATTCGATGCAGAAGAAAATCTTAAAAAGATTTCTGGATATAAAACCATGTCTATAGCAGAGCAAGCAAAATTACAGCTACCATACATACAGACTACTCTTATGATTAACGAAATGATTAATCTCGACCACGAAATTATAAACAATAAGGTTAAATTAAAGGAAAGGTCTGGTATGCGAAAGGATAGAGTATCTAGCCTACAATATAATTATTACGTGGCTCAAGAACTGAGACATAGATTAAAACCAAAACAAAACAATACTGCCGACCTAGTTTCACGCTTACCAATCAGACAAGGTAAGCGTTTTTCAATGTTTAATTAAAAGGAGGTGCATTAACCAAATGCCGAGAACAAAGAAAGTGGATGCTAATGCACCTACTACAAAACCCAATACTTCTACTGCTTCTAAGAAGATGACTGCATCTGAAGCAAAAGTATTTTATGAACAAAACAAAGAAATGTTAAATTTTGCTTCCGCAGACAACGCTTTAAAGCAATTAGTAGATACAAATAAATCTTCTAAATATAGAACAATTAGCAATTTTAACAAAGAAAGTCTGCGTACATATTTACAAAACATTTCAAGCAACGAGAAAAATCTTAGAAATTTATCTCGTTACCTTTATTATCGTTCTCAACCATACAGTAGGCTTATTAGGTATAACGCAAATATGTTCTGTTTAGATATTAGGAGTGTTATTCCAAATTACAGCTTAATTGAAGATAATGATAAAGAAGCAATGAAACAGTCATATAATGACACATTACACGCTTTAGATAAAATGAATTTACAGTATGAATTTAAGAAAATAAATGAAGTGTGTTTTAGAGAAGATGTTTCGTATAACTTATATTACTTCGACCCCGAATCCGAAGCCCCTACCTCGTTTTACACAATTGGACTCGACCCAGATTATTGTAAAATAGTAGGTGTTTGGGAAACTGGTGATTTTGCATTTTCTATGGATATGAGTTACTTCCGAAAAAATCAAGAACTTGTCGAATATTTAGGTGAGCCTATTACCAGTATGTACAAACAATTTGAGAGTGATGGAAATAAATGGCAGTTAGTTCCTGCGGAATATAGTCTATGTTTAAAGGCTAACGCTGCTGATTTTGAGACAGTAGTCCCTGTTTTTAGCGGGATGCTAAATTCCGTTATAGCCCTCGCTGACCAAGAGGACATTCAAGCAATTGCTGATGAACAATCTATTTATAAATTGATTTGGATGGAAATGGAAACATTTGATAATGGTGAGCCAAATGATTTTAAAGTTGACCCTGAACAAGTCACAATTCCGTACTGGAACAGAATGGTTGAAGAGGCATTACCAGACTATACATCATCTGCTATTATACCAGGAAAATTGAATACAATTTCATTTGACCATGACCAAACAACCGATGTTAATAAGATTGAAAAATCTACACAGTCTTTATTTAATGCATCAGGTGGTTCACAGATTTTAAATTCTAGCACTGCTTCTGGTACTACTGCAATCAACGCAATGATAAAGTCTGATGCTGAATATGCATTTTCAATGTTGCTACCACAAATTCAGGCAGTAGTTAATAGAATTTTGTCTTTATATGTAGATAATGCTTGCAAGGTAAAGTTCTTCCCTGTTACGCCTTATACAAAACAAGAGTTTAAGGATAGTATTTTAAAGGATAATACATATGGTCTTGCTCCAAAGCTTCTTGTGAATTCGCTCAATGGATTCTCAGAAAGAGAAACATTGGCTCTTAATTTCCTTGAATCAGAAGTATTAAATTTACAATTTACACCTGTTCAATCAAGTCATACTACTAATGGCACAGAATTAGAAGGTGAAAAACCTACACTTTCTGATACAGAAATTACAGACGAAGGTGAAGCATCAAGGGAGAAAAAAGACGGAGCAAAAGGATAAGGAGTGATAGAAAATGAAACAGAATTTTATTCGTACAAAAGATTCAGCTACTGCCACCCTTCTAGCAAATTTGGGATTTCAGAAAGTAGATGAAACAAATGGTATTTATACTTTTTTGAATTGTAACAAATTACAATTCTCAAAGGATATAGATAAAACAAAAATACAATACACAAATATGTTATGTATTTAGCCACTCTCCTATTCTTGAGTGGTTTTTATTGCCAAAAACTAAAGAAAGGAGGATGAGATGGACAATCGCATTTTAACTATTGATAGTCTTATAGAATATTGCGAGAAAAATAACTTCTCACATTTTAGTGCGAAAGATATTGGAAAACCACTTGTAGTAAATACATTTGGAAATGTATCTTTTGCAGAAAGTCAAGACCCATCGTTGATGAGCGTCACACTTAAAGCTTGTCATTGTGGGGTTAATAGAAACAACTCAAAAATCACAGAAAAAGTAATGAAAAAGGCATTTCCTACTTTTGCTAACAAGCCTATCTTAGCTGAAATTATCACAGACGAGAATGGTAAAAAGGACTTTGGAACTCATGCATTTACAATCGAGACTGATGAAGATGGAAATGAATATACTCGTTATATTGAATCACCTGTTGGTATCATACCTGAGACAAACAACATTCGTCTTGAATACGATAAGGAACAAGATAAAACCTATACAATCGTTGATGGATATATTTTTAATTATTACGGAAATGAAACATCCGAAATCATCAAACGTAAAAATGGTACAAAGGTATCTGTTGAGCTTGAAATCTATGATATGTCATGGTCTGGCAAGGACAAGGTACTTGTAATCAATGATTTTTCATTTTCGGGTATTACCTTGCTCGGAGAGTCTGTGGGTGAAGGAATGCTTGGAAGTAGATTAGATATTGTTGATTTCAGCAAAAGGGACACTGTTGATTATTCTGAACAGTTGTTTGAAATGCAAGAACGACTTAAAAAGTTAGAGTCTTGCTTCAATATAAATAACAATACTAACGGAAAGGAGGATGAAATCGAAGTGGAAAATATCAAAGAGAATTTTGAAGAAGTTACTGAGACTGAAGAAGTGACTGAAACAGAAGAAACCACTGAGGAGGAAGTAACTGTAACAGAGAATGAATCTGAGGAAACAGTCGATGAAACCTCCGAAGAAGTTGTGGAAGACGTAGTTGAAGAAAACGAAGAAACAACTGAAGAAACTGTTGAAGTAGAAGCTACTGAAACGGTCGAAGTAAATGAGTCTGTTAATACTGTTGAATACTCTTTTGAAATCAATGGAGAAACTAAGAAATTTGCTGTGTCTTTACAAGAAAAAATCTACAGTATTCAGGATTTGGTGAACGTTACATATGCGGAAGCTGATAACACTTATTATAGCGTGTCTGTTTATGATGATTATGTTATTATGCAAGATTGGTGGAATGGCAGATGTTTCAAGCAGTCATACACATCTGAAAATGACAACTATACTCTTACTGGCGACAGAATTGAAGTATATGTTGAGTATGTAACAGAATCAGAACAAGCCGAACTCGATGCAATGCGTTCTAACTATTCTGCTCTCAAAGAGTTTAAAGAAACTGTAGAAAAGAACGAACTTAATGCACAAAAGAATGAACTTATCAATTCTGAGAAGTATGCAGTTATTGCAGAAAAGAATGAAATTGGTGAGTACACAAACAAGGCATTTGCTAAGTTGGTGTCTGAAATGGACAACTATTCTCTCACTGAATTAGAGACTCAGATTAAAGTAATTCATTCTGACTTTATGGCAGAAAATTCTAACTTCTCTGCAAAAACAGAAGAAAAACCTAAAACAACTTCTGTAAAATTGTTCGCTAATGCAAATAGCAACAAAAAGAAAAACAGCCGTTATGGTAATTTAAAATTCAATTAAATAATAAAGAACAATTAATCAAGAGCGTCTTAATAGGCGTTCTTTTTATTTTATCAAAAATTAAGGAGGATTTAATTATGGCAAATATGTCAATCAAGTATGCAATTGAACGCCATGCAACAGCCAACCCTTCTAACGTATTGGCTGCTAACTATGGTGAGCACATGTTCTCTGTTGAATTAACAACAGATGCAGACAACGGAAACTTAATCGCAGTAGGCGATTGGAAAGCTTTGGATTTGTATGAGGAAGCTGCTGTTACTGCTTTCGAGGGAAAGATTGTTGAGAAGATGGCAAACGGTAACTATTTAGTTCTCGTTACTGACCCTGGTGATGCTGTACTCGTATATAGCGTTCCTGTAGGTGCAGAGGATTGGACTAACACTTTCAAGAAAGAGTCTAATCTCTACAACGTAGCTGGCGATGTAGTTCGTTGCTATGGCTTACATAAGTACGACACATTTGAAGTTTCTGCTGAAGGTTTTGATGGTACTCCTGTAGTTGGCAAGGCAATTACTGGTGTTACCGCTAAGAAGCTTACAGTAGGTGCGTAATAGAAAGGAGGATTAAAGAATATGTTACATTTTTCAGAGAATTTAACAAGAGTATTTTCTAAGCCAGAAAATGATTTTGAAGGCTTCAAGAAGTTATTTTTCGATTATACAAATAACGTAGATATTTACGATGAGGATGGTGCAGTTGTACCAAGAGCAAAGGTTAATGAGAAAATCAACAGCGTATGTTTTGATATTCTTCAGTTAGACCCTGCATCCAAGCCTACCAAGAGAGAAATCAAGAGAGCTATGAAGAGATTTGGTCTTGAGCTTTTCGAGGTTCTTGAAGAGGCAATTGACATGAAGGTTACTACTGGTTTAGAGAACAGTGAGTTCTTCAATCAGTTCGTTGAGTCTAAGAATATTGCACAGGGCGATAGAAACGAATTCTGGACAGATAAGGATGTGATTCTTACTGTATCTAAGATTTCAGGTGATGCACACGACCTCTCAATGCAAAAATTAGCAGAAGGCGAGGCTTTTTCTGTAAAAACTTCTAATTATGGTATTAAGGTTGGTATGGACATTGACGTATATTTAACTGGTCGTAAGGACTGGTCTAAGTTTGTTGATGCAGTTGCTACCGCATATCAGGAGAAGATTCAGAATGATATTATCGCTGCTGTTATGGGCGTAGGTAGCGAACTTCCTGTTCAGGATATGTTCCACAAGACTATTGCTATCAGTGCGTCCACCAAGGAGACTATTGACCAGTTAATCGAAGACGTTTCTATGGCTAATGGTAACTGTGATGTTGCTATCTTTGGTTTAAAGACAGACTTAAAGAAGTTCAATGCTCTTGCAGATGTTGATTGGGCAACTCCTGAGCAGAAGGAGCAGTATGCTGCAATGGGTAGACTTGGTTCTTATGAATCTACAGACCTCATTGAGATTCCTAACGCATTTGTTAAGAATGATGTTACTCAGAAGCTTATTCAGGCAGGTACTTTATTAATTGTACCAAAGGTTGAGAATAAGTTTGCTAAGTTTGTTGATGTTGGTGAAACAGAAATCGTTGAAGTAACCGAAAAGGGTCAGAGAGCTGACGACTTCATGACATACGAAGTTCAGAGAGAAATGGGAATTAACTGTATCTTCGATAGATACTTCGGATGCATCACAATTGCTTAGTCAATATGATTTTATTATTAAGAGAGTCATTCTAAATGGCTCTCTTAATTATTTGGATAGAAAGGAAAATTAAAATGGCATATAAGAAAAAGAACGACAACGTAAACACAAATGTTGTTGAAGAAACGCAGAATATTGAAGAGACGGTAGATGTTGTCGAAGAGGTTGTCGAAAAACCAATTCCAGTAGTTGTAAAAGAAAAAAGAACATTCGCAAATACAGATGAAGTTGATTGCGAATCAATTGTTTCTGGTGAAATGATTTTAGAAGGAATCAAATCTGAAAATTTATATAAATGGGCTGGTCGTGGCGAAATTATTGGTGTTGAATACCAAGATTTAGTAGCTGCTATTCGTATGAGTAAGAGATACATTACTGAACCATTTTTCATTATTCGTGACGAAGATTTCTTAGAGAAGTTTCCACAGATTGATGACATTTATAAGGGAATGTATTCTATCGCAGATTTACAGGATGTACTAATCAAGACCACTCCTGCTTCTATGATTGAGACAATTAAGACACTTCCTCATGGTGCTCAAGAGTCAGTAAAGAACATCGCAGCAACCCTTATTAAAGATGGTAGAGTTGACTCTGTAAAGAAAATTAAGGCACTTGACGAATATTTCCACACTAATTTCTCTTTAATGTCTGAATTATTTAATTAGTAAAGGAGGCTTGCTATGCTCTCCTATGATAAACTTTTTTCAAGGGTCTTAAACAAAATTAATGACCCAAAAGAACTGTCTTTAGACGAAAGTGATTTGCTCGAAATTTATACAGAAAGATTGCATTCAGTAATCGGAAAACCTAGAGTAAGAAGGCTCTTCTCTTCTATCATTCTTGATGATGAAATCCAAGAGATGACATTTGCACTGAATAACTCAGTTGATGAATATGCAGATGAAGATTTTGTATTAGAAGTGTTAACTCTCGGTATGGTTATTGAATGGCTACAACCACAAGTTGATTCTGTACTACATACATCTGTAATGATAGGTGGTAAAGAGGAAAAGAAACTCCTTGATAATCATAAAAATATGATTGACCGTCTTGACAGCATGAAGACCGAACAGAACAAAATGATTAGAGATTACGGTTATATGTACAATTCATATATTAAAGGAGATTCCTAATGCAGTATCTCTATGGTGAATTTACAGATGAGCAAATCAATAAAACTGTCATTTCAATGCATAGCGACATACACAAATTGTTGCTATACAAAGACAGAAATATAACTGAACAGATTTTTAATTCAGAGGAAGATTTTGTGAACTACTTCACTAATCTTCTTTTTCGTTTTGGTGGACTTAATGAATTGTTGGGCGAACCAAAAGAGATGGTAGATTTTATGTCTACCCTACAAAGTGCTTTTGATGAAGTAACAAGTGATAACTTTCAATACAATGTATTCCGTAGAGCAATCTTAGATTGTCATGGATATATTAAGGCAATGTTTGAGTAAAGGGGGATGATACAGATGCCTAGTTTATCAACAGCAAGGCGTATCGCCTCTATGAAAAATAATGGTGCTAAAACAATTGGTCAGATTCATAAAGAGAATTCAGATTGGTCTATGGAAGCCACTTGGGATAATGACCCACAAAGTAAAGTTTGTTATATATATGACTATTTTCACGATGACCAACCGCATCTTAATATTGGTATGACATATGAAAATACAACTAAAACCAAGATTGACGCAAAGTTTATTGTAACCAAATATAACTCTTTGGATAAAGACCAAGTAGAGTACCATCTTATGTTTAAGCCTAGCCAAAAGACTAGATTTGAAGAGAATGATGAACTCTACTATTTTGAAACTAATTATAGAAAGCGTTATTATAATGATGACTTTGTTGGGCTTTTCGTGGATATTCCCGATGAAAAAGGACTTTACAGAAAATGGTTGATTGTCGGTAGAGAGGAAGGCAATCAGTTTATCAAGTATCTAATTGTTCAATGCAATTTCTACTTGATGTGGATTGAGACTAATGGTAGTGAACGAACTAAGAGAAAAATGTGGTGTGTTTTACGCTCACAAAATTCCTACAATAGTGGCGTGTACACATATTACATGACTACAAAAATGGAAAATCAAGATAAGTGTTGGATGCCACTGAATTCTATTACAGAAAAGATTTGGTACACAACAGATGAGAGCAAGAACATGCGTGTATTGGTTGGTGCTTTAACTGAGAAGCCTACGGCATGGATAATTTCCAAGGTTGAAAATGTAAAACCAGCAGGAATTCAAAAACTGACATTCTATCAATCTGAGTTCAACGAACATACCGATTATGTCAATCTTGAAACTGGTGAGATGTATGCTGACTACTACACATCAGACATTACCCCGTCCGACCCTACAGAGCCAACTCCTACTCCATCATCCAATTACGGTACAATCAGTGCTTCTACTTCTACTATCAAAATTGGTGGAAGTTATAAGACATTGACTACAACTGTATATGATGAAAACGGAACTGACATTACAGATACATATTCTGATGCAATATTTAATTGGACTTGTAGTTTTGATGGCGTGGATAACCTTGAACTTGACTCAGTTATTACTTGGTTGGACGGCAACACATTTAACAAAAAGAAAATCAAATTCTCAAACGATAGGTCTTATCTTGAAAAGATATTGGAAGTTAAATGTGAAATTATTAATGGCACTGAAACTATTGAGACAACTATGCAGTTTGAGTTAACAGTCTAGGAGGTGTAGCGTGGTTGAATTAAGAACTAAAGATGATTTACTTAATAAACTTCGTGGATATGCCACCTATGACGATGAGGGAGTTAAATACAAGGAAAAAATTCGACAGAATTTATTGAAGTGTCCCGAACTTTTATATGCATTACACGAAGAAGAATTAGAACCAGAATTGTTCTGCGAAAATGAAGATGGTGAATTAGTTTTAAATATAGATGAAGAAACAGGTGAGTTATTAGGAGAAGTTGACAGATATTTTGGAGAAAGTGCAAATATTCGTCCATATCTGCATATCCCTGAGACTCAAACGATGGTTAGACATTATGTTTGCTATCAAGTTATGTTTGATGAGTTACCAAGATATAATGATGCACAGAAATACACCCAAATCACCTTTACTATTTTTGTAAATGGCAAAGACAGAGAAGATGAATTAACAGGTATTCCAAGACACGACCTTATTGCCTCTATTATTAGGGAACGATTTAACTGGTCTAATATTTTTGGAATGCAAACACATGTAATTTCCTCTAAAGAGTCTACGACAGATAATAATTATCTAGTTAGAACTCTTGTATTTCAAGTTACAGATACAAACGGTATTACCAATACTCCATATAAAGGAAATACATCAATAATCAATCGAACAGGTAGGTGATATTATGGAACAATCTATCTATGATTTCGATGAGCTAAAAATGTATTTCGGAGAAGACTATTGGGTTACTGATAAAATATGCATTAAACAACCCACTATTGGAGATATTCTTGAGTTTGGTGATACCAAATTTTATTCTATTATTAATCTTTTTTGCTCCAATCCAACTTCTTTAAGGCTTCAACTTTGGAAAATGAATATAGATTGGAATTTAATTTCTGATTTTGAATTATTCTCTCAATTAATCATCAAAAATTTGACCCCACAAGATACATATTTGCTGTTTGGTGATTTGAATTTTTCTTGGTTTGAATATATGTATGACAAAACTAAGGAGTGTAATTTGCTTGTTTATATTCCACGAGATAATGATGGAAAATATATTCCGATTGATTATGAAGAGGCAATTATTATTGATGAGTTGGTGTATACAAAAATAGTCAAGTATTTATGTGTTATGTTTAATCTTCATTTTAAAGTGGAACATGCGAAAAATAAAGCAACTAAAGAGGCAATGATTTGGGAAGATGAAATGAACTTGGCAAATGAAGAAAAGAAAAAAAAAGAAAAAAGCTATTCAAAATCTTTTCTTCTTCCATTAATTTCTGCTATGGTGAATCATTCTGGATTTAAATATAAAACTAGCGAATTAAAAGAAATTGGGATTGTTCAATTTATGGACAGCGTAAAGAGACTTCAAACTTATGAAAATGTTACGGCTCTCTTAAAGGGTGTTTATTCAGGAATGATGGACACAAGCAAACTAAATATGCAAAAGGATTTAAATTGGTGCAGAGATTTGAGTGAATAACTCAAGTCTTTTTTATATTACACAATAATTTTATTTTTAAAGGAGGAAACAAAAATGGCATTTACATTAGACGATATCGTAATTGACCGTATTCAGATGGCTACTGCCGAAAAGACAGATGGTACTTTATTGTATACTTTAACTCAGCTTTCTGAAGCTACTATCGAGACTACCGCAGAATCCAAGGAAGCTCGTTCTGCTGAAGGCTCTCTTATTAAGAAATTCTATCAAGGTAAGGCTGGTACTTTCACCGCTACCAATGCAATGATTAACTTAAACGTAATCGGTGCTGCTTCTGGTACTGATAAGATTGTTGCATCTGCTGACAACATGATTCAGATGCCTAAGATTGTTGTTGTAAACAAAGGCACTGCTACTGTTGCACTTGTAGATGGTACTAATGAAACTTTAGTATCTGGTACTGTTAAAGTTAATGCTCTTGGCAACAATGGTGCTATGGGCAAGGCTTACAAGCTTGGTACTAGCGGTGCTTCTGACACTGAATTTACTATTTCTGGAAATACTTTGACACTTCCTACTGACGCAACCGCAGACAGATTTGTTGTTAAATTTGAAAGAAAGGCTGCTAATGCAGTTAAGATTACCAATGCTTCCGACAAGTTCCCTGGTACTGTTAAGTTAACTTTAAAGGCTCTTGCAGTTGACCCTTGTGAACCTGATACTTTAAGAAGTTGTTACATCATCATTCCTTCTTTCCAAGTATCTCCTGAGTTGAGTATTACTCTTTCTACCGAAGGTACTTTGGATTATAAGGGTGACATGCAGATTTCTTACTGTTCTGCTGATAAGGAACTTTACACCATCGTTATGTGCGGTGATGACGAAGAGTAATTCTAAGCTATTGAGATGGGCAGGTAATACTGCCCTCTCTTATTAGGAGGAAATATGGCAGGAAAAAGTAATAGAACCTGTATTATTTGTGGAAAAAATTA
>JAEIGA010006071.1_pt1 | contig 18389 bp, 17 predicted proteins | sample 9270691 | NCBI WGS metagenome assembly JAEIGA01 (sample SAMN17057246, study PRJNA624740) | gut metagenome | biome: biome; isolation source: fecal sample | host: Bos grunniens | place: China: Xizang | collected 2019
ATCGCAGCCAAGTTCTTGGCAGCCCGCACTGGTAACCCTACATTCAACAAGGAAACTATCTACATTTATATATCTGATGGTGGTATTCAGGAAGAAGTATCACAAGGTGCAGGCCGTGTAGCCGGTCACTTGGGCTTGGACAATGTCATCATGTTCTATGACGCCAACGACATCCAACTTTCTACAGAAGTAAAGGAAGTAATGACAGAAGATACAGCCATGAAATACCGTGCTTGGGGATGGAATGTAATGGAAATCGACGGTAACGATTGCCAACAGATCCGCGAAGCGCTTGATGCAGCCAAGAAGGAAGACAAGCGTCCGACTTTGATTATCGGTAAATGTATCATGGGTAAGGGTGCACGCAAGGCTGACAACACTTCTTACGAAAATACTTGCAAGACTCATGGTGCCCCTCTCGGTGCAGACGCATGCAAGAATACCATCATCAACTTGGGTGGCGATCCTGAAAATCCGTTCGTAATCTTCGACGATGTAAAGGAAATGTACGCTAAGCGTCAGGAAGAATTGAAGGCTATCGTAGCAGAACGCCACGCTGAAGAAGAAGCATGGGCTGCTGCCAACCCTGAAAAGGCCGCTCAACAGAAGGATTGGTTCAACAATGTAGTTCCAGATATTGACTGGGCAAACATCCAACAGAAAGCTAACGATCCTACTCGTAACGCTTCAGCAAATGTACTCAGCGTATTGTCTGAAAAGGTACCTAATATGATCGTTTCATCAGCAGACTTGTGTAACTCAGACAAGACTGACGGTTTCTTGAAACATACTCATTGCATCGTCCCGGGTGATTTCAGCGGAGGCTTCTTCCAGGCAGGTGTAGCCGAATTGACTATGGCTTGTATCTGTATTGGTATGACTCTCCACGGTGGTGTGATTGCAGGTTGCGGTACATTCTTTGTATTCTCAGACTACATGAAACCAGCTATCCGTATGGCTGCTTTGATGAGACTCCCGGTTAAGTTCATTTGGTCTCACGACGCATTCCGCGTAGGCGAAGACGGCCCTACTCACCAACCGGTAGAACAAGAAGCTCAAATCCGCTTGTTGGAAAAGATGAAGAACCATGCAGGAAAGAATTCCATGCTCGTTCTCCGTCCTGCCGATGTAGAAGAAACAACCATTGCATGGAAACTTGCTATGGAAAATATCGACTCTCCTACTGGTTTGATTTGTTCACGTCAAAACATCACCAACTTACCGGAAGGTACAGACTACACTCAGGTAGAAAAGGGCGCATACATCGTGAAGGAAGATGAAAACTATGATGTAATCCTTCTTGCTTCTGGTTCTGAAGTTTCAACATTGATCGCAGGTGCTGAATTGTTGGCTAAAGATGGTGTCAAAACAAGAATCGTGTCTGTTCCGTCAGAAGGTTTGTTCCGCACTCAAAGTAAGGAATACCAGGAAAGCGTATTGCCAACAGGTGCAAAAATCTTCGGTTTGACAGCCGGTATCCCAGCTAACCTCTTTACATTAGTAGGTGTAAACGGTAAGGTTTGGGGTATGGAATCATTCGGTTTCTCTGCTCCATTCAAGGTATTGGACGAAAAGTTGGGATTCAATGCAGAAAATGTGTATAACCAAGTAAAAGAAATGCTCTAATGAAGACTATCGGATTAGCAAGTGACCACGCTGGTTACGAATTGAAAGAATATGTAAAGACATGGCTTGAAGCCAAAGGTTGGGAATACAAAGATTTCGGTACATACAGCACAGATAGTTGTGACTACCCTGATTTCGCTCACCAATTGGCTGAAGCAGTTGAAGCAGGTGATTGCTATCCAGGTATCGCTATATGCGGTAGTGGAGAAGGTATCAGCATGACACTTAACAAGCATCAGGGTATCCGTGCAGCATTGGTTTGGATTCCAGAAATTGCACACATGACCCGTTTGCACAATGATGCCAATGTATTGGTTATGCCAGGTCGTTATATTGACAACAACACTGCTTCAGAAATTATGGAACAGTTCTTTACTACCGAATTTGAAGGTGGCCGTCATCAGAAGCGCATTGACAAGATTCCAGTGAAATAAAATTTATTCACATTCAACTATAAAAAAAAGAGGAGTTTTTAGCTTCTCTTTTTTTTTATGCTTATCTTTGTAATTATAATACAATAGAAAGATTATGAAGAACCTGAAAAAATATCTGTTATTGATTCTTTTGTGCCTTCCTATGGTACTACAAGCACAAACAGAATCCAAATATTTAGAAGGAGCCGTTCCTGTTGTAGATGGTAAAGTCACATTTTCTACCAACATTCAAGCTAAAGGTATGAGCTCTGCACAAATCTATGACAAGATTTCGGAATGGGCTAACAAATATTTCCAACCTAAGGAAAATCTAACTCCAAAAATATTGTATGCCAATCCAGAAAAAGCAGAAATCATTGCAGGAGGTGAAGAATATATTGTTTTTGCATCCAGTTATTTAATATTGGACAGAACCCGCATCTATTATCACCTGATAGCCAATTGTGAAGATGAAAAATGTAAACTCACGATGACACGCATTCATTATTGGTATGAAGAGGATATTGACGGAGGTTACAAATACAAGGCTGAAAAATGGATTACTGACAAGGAAGCTTTGAACAAATCCAAAACTAAATTAGCCAAAGTTTCAGGCAAATTCAGACAAAAAACCATTGATTTAAAGGATCGTATATTCAACGAAATACAATCGGCATTGAACGGCCAAGTCATTGCAACAAATCAAAAATCAAATCCTAAAATCGAGACTGCTGAAATGAGAGATGACACCCCGGAAGAAATCATTAACAATGCAGTTCGTATGACTATTACAGCCGGTAACGATGAGCAGTTTGAAATCAATCGTGAATCATGGGGAGGTTTCGGAGAAATTTCAGGTAAGAAAGTAGTATTCAGCCTAATTGACAAACAAAAGACAATGGTCAACATGCTGATGACACAGAGTGACACATACAAATTAACATTCTATACCTCAGACAATAAAGTAGCCTTAACGATCAATTGCAAGAAGATGATGACACAAAACATCAATGGCAAGGAAGCTCAAAAAATGAACAGCAATTGTATAAGTGAGAAGAGTTACAACATGTATGTAGGTGAAATAATAGAATAAGTTACATGACAGAAAAACTTACACAAGCAAAAGAGCTGATCGGGAAAGGCGAAGTGGAGTCGGCAATCAATATTCTAAATCAATACATAGCAGACCATGAAGCATGTACCGATGAACCTTTTTATCTATTGGGAAATGCCTACCGAAAACAAGGTAACTGGCAGATGGCTTTGAACAACTATTTAGAAGCAATTGAAAAGAACCCGGAAAGTCCAGCAGTAAACGCAAAGAAAATGCTGATGGATATTCTAGAGTTCTATAATAAAGATATGTATAATCAATAAACACTTATAATTATGGCAAAAATAAAAGGAGCAGTAGTTGTGGATACAGAACGCTGCAAAGGCTGTAATCTATGCGTTGTGGCATGTCCATTGAATGTATTGGCATTGACAGCTAAAGAAGTGAACAAGAAGGGATATACTTTCGCCCACGAAGTATTGGAAGATACTTGCATCGGATGTGCATCATGCGCAATCGTTTGTCCGGACGGTTGTATATCTGTATATAAAGTGAAACAATAATAAAATAGAATAAATATGGCAGAAGAAGTAGTTTTAATGAAGGGTAACGAAGCCATAGCACATGCCGCCATCCGTTTTGGTGTAGACGGTTATTTCGGCTATCCTATCACCCCTCAATCGGAAGTTTTGGAAACTCTTGCCGAACAGAAGCCATGGGAAACAACTGGTATGGTTGTTGTACAGGCAGAAAGTGAAGTGTCGGCCATTAATATGGTATATGGAGGTGCTGCAACAGGTAAGATGGTAATGACCTCTTCATCCAGTCCGGGTGTCAGCTTGAAGCAGGAAGGTATCTCCTACTTGGCAGGCGCTGAACTTCCTTGTTTGGTAGTTAACGTAATGCGTGGGGGTCCTGGTTTGGGTACCATCCAACCAAGTCAAGCCGATTATTTCCAAACAGTTAAGGGCGGTGGTCATGGTGACTATCGTTTGATTGCCTTGGCTCCGGCATCTGTTCAGGAAATGGCAGATTTCGTCGGTTTGGCATTCGACCTTGCTTTCAAGTATCGCAATCCGGCTATCCTCCTTGCTGACGGTGTTATCGGCCAGATGATGGAAAAAGTAGTTCTTCCGGAACAACGTACACGTTTGACTGATGAAGAAGTGATTGCACGTTGTCCTTGGGCAGCTAACGGCAAGACAGTTGGCCGCAAACCTAACATCATCACATCATTGGAACTTGATCCGGCTGAAATGGAAAAGAGAAACATCCATTTGCAGCAGAAATATGCAGAAATCGAAGCCAATGAAGTCCGATATGAGGAAATCAACTGCGAAGATGCAGAATACCTCATCGTTGCCTTCGGTTCTTGTGCGCGTATTGCTCAGAAGACCATGGAATTAGCTCGTGCAGAGGGTATTAAGGTTGGTTTGCTCCGTCCAATTACATTATGGCCGTTCCCTTCAAAGGCGATTGCAGCCCGTGCAGCCCAAGTAAAAGGTATCTTGACTGTGGAACTCAATGCAGGCCAGATGGTAGAAGATGTTCGCTTGGCAGTGGAATGCAAAGTACCGGTTGAACATTTCGGCCGTTTGGGTGGTATCGTTCCAGATCCGGATGAAGTGGTAGAAGCTTTAAAGACCAAACTGATCAAATAACAAGCGTATGAATACCGACACGATTAGAAGCATATTGAACATTGTGTTCATTATATTGGCGATAGCATCGGTCATCACCTATTTTGTGGTAGAAGACTTCATAACTTTCATTTATGTATGCGCCGCCGCTATTTTCGTCAAATTGTGTGAGTTCTTTTTACGCTTCATGTGTTAACAGGAGGAAATATTATGACTAGAGAAGAAATAATCAAACCCGAAAATTTGGTTCATAAGAAACCAACATTGATGAATGACAATCCGATGCACTACTGCCCGGGATGTAGCCACGGCGTAGTTCACAAACTGATTGCTGAAGTCATTGAAGAAATGGGCATGGAAAACAAGACCGTAGGCGTTTCTCCGGTAGGTTGTGCCGTGTTCGCATATAATTATTTGGACATTGACTGGGAAGAAGCCGCTCACGGACGCGCACCAGCATTGGCAACTGCTATCAAGCGCTTGTGGCCAAGCCGTTTGGTCTTCACTTATCAGGGCGATGGTGACTTAGCTTGTATTGGTACAGCAGAAACCATCCATGCATTGAACCGTGGTGAAAACATTACCATTATCTTCATCAACAATGCCATTTATGGTATGACAGGTGGACAAATGGCTCCAACTACCTTGCTTGGCATGAAAACAGCTACATGTCCTTATGGCCGTGACGCTGCAATCCATGGTTATCCATTGAAAATGACTGAAATTGCTGCATCTTTGGAAGGTACCGCTTATGTTACACGCCAATCTGTACACAATGTAGCGGCTATCCGTAAAGCAAAGAAAGCAATCCGCAAAGCATTCGAGAATTCAATGAATGGTAAGGGTTCCAACTTGGTGGAAATCGTATCAACTTGTAACTCAGGCTGGAAGATGACTCCAGACGCTGCGAACAAGTGGATGGAAGAAAATATGTTCCCATTCTACCAATTGGGAGACCTGAAAGATAAAGAATAAAAGAAGAAGACCTATGAAACAGGAAATCATTATAGCAGGATTCGGTGGTCAGGGTGTTTTGTCAATGGGCAAGATTCTGGCTTATTCCGGACTCATGGAAGACAAAGAAGTGACTTGGATGCCGGCTTACGGACCGGAACAACGCGGTGGTACTGCCAATGTTACAGTTATCGTGAGCGACGATCGTATCTCCTCTCCTATCTTGAGCCAATACGATACAGCCATCATTTTGAACCAACCTTCATTAGCCAAGTTCGAAAACAAGGTAAAGCCAGGCGGTATCTTGATTTACGACGGTTACGGAATTATTGAACCTCCTACACGCAAGGACATCCAAGTATATCGCATCGATGCCATGGATGAAGCAACAGAAAGAGGTATGGCAAAAACTTTCAACATGTTCATCTTGGGTGGTTTGTTAAAGCTCCGTCCGATCGTGGAAATTGAAAGTGTATTGAAAGCGTTGCGCAAGACATTACCGGAACGCCACCACAAGCTCATTCCGATGAACGAAGAAGCGTTACGCATCGGTATGGACATCATCAAGCAAGTAGAAGTATAATATTCTTTAAAGGATAAAGAAAAAGGAGAAGCTTTCTTTAACAGAAAGTTTCTCCTTTTCGTTTAATATTGTATCTTTGCGACATTATGAAAAGTAAATACATCTATATTCTAATATTACTTGTGTACTGCTCTGTTGGAGTATTCGCACAAAACAACCTAAATGGTCGAAACTTATCATCTGCAAGTGGTAGAAGCCTCGGACAACACGACCGAAACGGAAATCCGATAGATACCACTGCTGTAACTGATGCCAGTACCATTCCTATCGGTATGCATACTTGGAAAATTACCAAACGACTTGGTAACATCATCCCTGTACCAGTAGACACCCTGCAAAGCGGTTTCCAAAACTCGAACGATACAGGTGGTCCAACTGGTCAATACAATTACTTGGGTAACTTAGGTTCACCAAGAATGTCACGTATCTTTTTCGACAGAGGAGAAGAGAGTCAGTTTATTTTTACTGACCTTCTTGATTTCTCCATACTGACTCCGGATGAGGTGACTTTCATGAACACTTTCTCGCCCTACACCAACCTGACTTATCACAAAAGTTTCAATAATCGTTACAGTGAAGAAAGATTCAAGTCATATTATGCAGTCAACGCCAATTCCAAATTAGGATTCGGTTTCTTTGTTGACTATATTTATGGTAGAGGTATGTATAACAACCAATCTACTGCCATGTTCAATACCGGTTTGTTTTCCAGCTATTTAGGAGACAAATATAATATGCATTTCATTTTCAGTTATGACAGCCAGAAGTTTCGTGAAAATGGAGGTATTACGGATGACCGATATATTACCGATCCATTGTCCATGGCAGAAGGAAAGAAACAATACACTTCAACAGACATTCCTACTATGTTGAACAAAGTGTGGAACCACAATACCAGTTTCCACACCTTCCTTACACACCGATTCAATTTAGGTTTCTACAAGGAGAAAAAAGACAGCATCGAAACAGACTCATTGAACATTATTCAAGAATTTGTTCCTGTAACCAGTTTCATCCACACTTTGGAGTTCGACAAGAACAAGCGCAAATATATTTCACAAGACCATGCCCAAAACCAACAATTGTTTGAACATAACTATTTCGGTAGCGACTCCATAGATATAGCCAAACGTAACTCTTTGAGAAACACTTTCGGCATCTCTTTACGCGAAGGGTTCAATAAGTGGGCCAAAGCTGGACTGACTGCATACATCACTCACGAATACCGTGATTTCGGTTTGAGAGATACTACAGAAAACGGAAGAATCATCATGAAACAATACAAGGAAAATGCTGTATTCGTTGGGGGTGAACTTCTGAAAGAACAAGGTAAGTTACTGCATTATAAAGTATTGGGAGAAATCGGAATAGCCGGTGAAGATGCCGGAAATTTACGAGTGGAAGGAAAAGGTGACCTAAACTTCAAATTATTGGGAGACAGTGTACGTTTGGATGCAAATGCGTATGTCAAGAATTTGAATCCAACATTTTTCTACCGCCATTTCCATTCCAAACATTATTGGTGGAACAATGACGACTTGTCCAAGATTATGCGTACCCGCATAGAAGGAAAACTCAGCTTCAACAAACTAGGAACTACCTTGCGTGCCGGAGTGGAGAACATCAAGAACTACACATACCTGGCAAACACAAGTATACCAGTATTAAACAGCCAGCAAGAAGTGGTTTCTTACAAGAACAATGCAAGTGTAGCTCAATATAGTGGTAACATACAAGTATTCACCGCCATGTGGCAACAACAGTTCAAGGTAGGCATCTTCCATCTGGACGGTGAAGTGGCATATCAGAAATCAAGTGAAAAAGAAATCCTTCCTTTGCCAAGTCTTTCGGCATACGGCAACTTGTACATCAAAACAGGATTGGCCAAGAATGTACTACAATTGGAGTTGGGAGCAGATGTACGCTATTTCACCAAGTACCATGCACCGGACTACTCGCCAGTCATTAGTCAGTTCTATTTGCAGAATCCGGACAACAGGATTTCCATTGGAGGATGTCCGATGGTCAATGTCTATGCAAACCTGCATCTGAAACGTGCACGTTTCTATGTCATGATGTACAACGTCAATCAGAATTCTGGTAACTCCAGTTATTTCCTGGCACCACACTACCCTATAAATCCGAAGATGATCAAGGCAGGGATTTCATGGAATTTCTTTGATTGATTTTTATATCTGTATATATGAACAAGTATCTGAAATATGGCATTATGGGCATTATTGCCGCAATTGTCTCCTTTCTATTCATAAAACCGGAAAAGAAAGAGGTAGAAAGTACAGTCAGAAGCTACGAAGAAATAATACAATCGGGGGTACTGAAAGCAATTACGGAATACAATGCTTTCAGTTTTCATGCACAAGAAGATACAGTAAGTGGATTCCACTATGAACTGATCAAAGCTTTTGCAAAATCCAAAAACCTGACAGTTGAAATTATTCCGGAAATGAGTTTGGAAAAGCGTATTCAAGGAGTAGAAAGTGGAGAATACGACATATTAGCGAACAATGTCTTGAAAACAAGCAACAGAAAGGACTCCATTCAATACACTCATCCTATTTTTTTAAGTAAGGAAGTATTGGTGCAAAGGAAACCACAAAACGAGAATGACAGCTGCTATATTCATAGCTTACTGGATTTAAGCAACAAAACACTACATCTGGTAAAGAACTCTTCATCAATCTATCGCATACAAAATGTTATTTTTGAAATTGGAGACACAATTTTCATTGAAGAAATAGAGAAATATGGACCAGAACAACTCATTGCAATGATTGCCAATGGGGAGATTGATTATACTGTATGCGATGAAAGCATTGCTCAGGCAGCCATCAAGAATTTTCCACAAATAGACATAGAAACAGCAGTGAGTTTCACCCAATTCTACTCTTGGGGAGTGAAAAAAAACAACACTGAACTTTTGGATACATTGAATGCATGGATTGATGATTTCACTCAAACTCCAGCATTCGAAAAATTGGTTAAGAAATACAATAATAGCAAACAATGATGACAATAGATAAAGTGAAATGGGGATTCATCGGTTGCGGAGAAGTAACCGAAAAGAAAAGCGGACCTGCATTCAGCATGATACGCAATTCCGAAGTAGTGGCTGTCATGAGCCGTGACTTGGAGAAAGCAGCTTCGTATGCTCGCAGGAACAATATTCCCAGATGGTACAACGATGCCCAATTGCTTATTGGAGATGAAGATGTAAATGCCATCTATATAGCGACTCCTCCTTCTTCCCATGCCACTTTTGCCATCATGGCCATGAAAGCAGGAAAACCGGTATACATCGAAAAGCCAATGGCAGCCACTTACGAGGACTGCGCACGCATCAACCGAATCTCCAAAGAAACAGGCGTACCTTGCTTTGTAGCCTATTACCGTCGTTACCTTCCATATTTCCAAAAGGTAAAGGAAATCGTTGCACGAGGTGAAATCGGTAATGTTATCAATGTCCAAATCCGTTTTGCCGTGCCACCAAGAGACTTGGACTACAACAACAAGAACTTGCCATGGCGTGTACAGGCCGACATTGCAGGAGGAGGTTATTTCTACGACTTAGCTCCCCATCAATTGGATTTGTTACAGGAAATGTTCGGTTGTATTCTGGAAGCTGAAGGATATACAAGCAACCGTGGCGGGCTTTATGATGCAGAGGACACCGTCAGTGCTTGCTTCAAATTTGAATCTGGATTACCCGGATCCGGTTCCTGGTGCTTCGTTTCCCATGAATCAGCCAAGGAAGACCGCATCGAGATCATAGGTGACAAAGGCATGGTAAGCTTCTCGGTATTTACTTACGACCCGATAACCCTCCACACGGAAAAAGGAACCGAATCCATTCTTCCACAAAACCCGCCTTATGTACAGCTACCCCTTATTCAAGCGGTTGTGGAGCATTTACAAGGCAAAACCATTTGTACTTGCGACGGTTTGAGTGCGACGACCACCAATTGGGTCATGGACCGAATCCTAAACAAACTGTAGAAAATATGAACCGCTTGCATAGACTGATACTTTTCTTTCTTGTTTTTCTTCATGCCAGTTACTTGGCTGCTCAAGAGGAAAAACAAGATTCTGTCGGAACAGAACTGAAAAGAGTCATGACGAGGGTAACAGACGGTTTAGCAACAGGTGTACGCTATACAGAAGACAAGATCAAGGAGGTAGGCAAACAGATCAACGCCATCGACACCAACTATATCTCTCCTAACCTTTATAATCTGGCTTTCATGCTGGAACATAGTACTTGGTACGAGCATTACCAATTAGGAACCAACCAAAACAACCAGATCCAAAAACTGAATTTCTCTCCCAACTTAGGAACGAAAATGGGCATCTATTTCGGGTGGCGATGGATTTTCCTGGGATATACTTTCGATGTAGAAGACCTGTTTGGAGAAAATAAAAACAAACCCAAGAAAAAAGAGATGTCACTCAACATCTATAGTTCGAAATTTGGAATGGACCTTTATTACCGAAAGACAGGAAGCGACTTCAAGCTTCGTTCACAAGAAGGTTTCAATTTGGACGAGCAGATCAAGAACATCCAATTCGATGGATTGCAAAGCAATATCATTGGACTGAATGCCTACTGGATATTCAATCATAAGAAATTTTCCTACCCTGCTGCATACAGCCAATCAACCAACCAACGGAAGAGTGCTGGTTCGTTCATGGCTGGATTCTCTTATTCCCGACATAAAATCTTTTTTGACCATAATAAACTACCGGACCCAATGAAAGAGAACCTGAATCCACAATTGCAATTCAATAAAATCAAATATTCAGACTATAGTTTGGGCTTTGGCTATGGATACAATTGGGTGTTCGCCAAGAACTGGGTTTCCAATCTTTCTTTGCTTCCGGGTATCGGATTCAAAAAATCAAAGATAGACGACAATGACTTCAAGGACGAACATTGGATAAAGGACATCAACTTCGACCTGATAACTCGCGCTGCCGTAGTCTATAATAACAGCAAGTATTTTGCAGGCGCTTCTCTCGTGATACACACCTACGACTACCGCAAACCGAACCTTTCCGTTACAAACTCATTCGGCACCCTTCGCATATATGCCGGATTCAACTTCTGGAAAAGAAAATCAAAGACTCATTAATTATCAAATCATTCAAAGAATACAAATCTAATCACTCCCGTGACTCGATCTGACCACTCCTGTGGTCAGACCTTTCCACTCCAGTGAGCAGATCTAACCACTGGAGTGGTTAGATTACATTTACTTGAGAAAATAAAAAGAGGATGTACTCAAAAGCACATCCTCAATAAACTAATTGATAAATATTCTTCAATTATTGCATCAGAACTGAGCACCCAATGTAAACAACAACTGATGACGGGAATTGTCCACCTTGGTTGCAGGAAGATCGATATCATCAAACGGATAGAAATCAGACTTGTACATATCATACTTGTATGCCATGTCAGCATAAATCACACTACCACGATAACCCAAACCAAATGTGAAGGTATTCAAACTCTGAGTGTTATTATACTCGGTCTGTGTACCATAAATAGGCAAAACTCTATAAGAACCCTTTTTGTAAGCAGAAGAAGAATAGTTATATCCGGCACGCAAACTGAATTGAGGAGCAATACGAGCTTCCATACCCATACGCAATGTGTGAACACCCTTTAAGTTATTCTTAATGCTCGATTCACCGCCCAAAGTAAAACCATCCATGTCTTCCATCTTGGCAGTTTTATAATCCTGATACTCATATTCCGCACCAACAGCAACCAATCCACTGAATGTAGTACCTGCGCTGACATTGAATTTCCACGGAGTTCTCAAACGATAGTCGTAATTCAAATAACTCGGATCCAAACAATCACTCAATGTCTGCTTATATGAATCTTCGTAATAATAGATATCCGTAGTTAAAGTAGCGTTATAGCTTTCACTCAAATCATAGAAAGTCGGTGTATGGATAGCAAGACCGATACGGAACGGAGATTCTTCAAACGGACGAAGAATAGCACCAATTTTCAAATCAGCTCCTGTACCTTCCAATGAATACACATTATCCAACGTATAATAACCATTGTCTTCACCAAAGTCATCGTTCAATTCTTCTGTATATGAAGTGAAACGTCTGTAACTCAAATCATAAAGACCTAAAGTAAAGCCTAAATAGAAACGGTCTTCCACATTAAAGGCCACATTGAAATCATACTGGTTGATACCGCCTTTTTCTTCACTGTAGTATTGGTTACTATAACCATCCCAACCGATGAAACCGGTTTCACCTTCCGGCCAGTCCACCAAACCTGTTGTAGCACCCAAAATGCCCAAGACAGGAAGTTTTCCCCAATACTTCTTATAAGGGTTCTTCTCGTCCAGCAAAAGCTTCTGGAAATATTCAGATCCAGCGATATAACTATAACCTACTACATTCTCTCCACTTGAATCGTACTTATCGTTGTACCAATTCATTTCATGAGCCATTTGCCAGCTTTGAGAAAATCCGTTCAGCATTCCTCCCATAGAAAAGAGTTTGTTGAAATCCTTGCTCTTATGATAATTAAAGCCGAAGTTTACAAAACGCAATTTCGTTTCATTCCCTACCAATTGACTAAACACAAAACCAATCTGGTCGAAAGAAGCTTTCGTACGGTCTTCATTCATAATATTACCATTGAAATTACTTTCAGCTGCCGTATTGTTAAGACCAAAAGATAAAGAGAAATCATTTCTACGGTAAATAGCAATACCTGCAGGGTTTGTTCCCATAACAGAAATGTCACCACCCAAAGCACTCATTGCACCACCCATCCCGACGAAACGAGCCGTTCCATTTAATTCACTTCCCATAACGCGCGATACCTCGTATGCATCCTGCGCATTTGCCGTAAGCGCACACATCAATCCACAAACAGCCAATAACTTCTTCATCATATATTTAGTTTTTATTTTGTTCTCAAATCGATTAACCATTCCTTATCTATTATCTTCTGCCACTCGAACCACGCGATGTTCCACCAGCACTTGCCGAACGGCCACCACCGCCACCACCTGACGAAAATGAACCGGAAGAAGAAGAACGGGATGAACTTGAACTTACAGAACCACTTCTAGTACCACCAGAAGAAGAGCTACCATTATAATGTGGTCCGCCAGAACTTCCACCACCATTCCATGAGCCAGAATTATTTACCGTACTACGGGTGCTGCTTGCACGGTTATACGATGAACTCTTTCCTTGAGCCGATCGAGTATAAACACCGCTAGAACGAGAACCACCACTTGTTCCCGAAGAAATAGCCTGTCCGCTACGCGATTGTGCAGCCGAACGGTTCGGACGAACAGATGAAGTACTATTTCTGGATGTAACCACACGTCCTGATGAGTTACGAACAGAACCTACATTACCACGGTTTACTGTCTGATCGTTACGGTTTGTACGACGGTTGTTTAAATAATCGTTACGGCTTGCACGATCACTACGGTTAATTTGAGTTCTTCCTGGAATGGATGATCCGCGGTAATGATCGGTATATCTTCCGGCATGAATACCTGGATTGTGAGCCGAAGAACCATTCCATCCGTGATTATTTCCCCAATAGCCTCCCCAACCACCATGTGCATAATGCGGATGGAATCCATGCCAAGGCGAGTGATGAGTGTGATATGGATAATGTCCCCAACCATACCAATCGTATGAGTAGCACCAATGAGATCTGTACAACCAGTTAGATGGATAATACCGGATAGAAAACGCGCTATTATATCTCCAATCCCACCACCAATTGTTGACAAATGTAGGGAATGCAAACGCATACATACCTGTATCAAACACATTCCAATTGGATGAATATCCCAATGAAATGATGTCCCAATAATAAGGACTGCTTACCGATACTGCAAAACTCGGACTACGGAAACGGATGATACGCATGGCATAATCATAATCTTCTTGCGAACCTTGAAACCCGTTTATCCATTCCCCTTGTTCAAGATAAGGCTTTTCCTGAATATACAGCGTGTCATTCTCATAGGTGAATTCATTTTCACGGGAAGAATAACGACGGTTGTATTCATCCAAATCACGGGTATTTCCATTCACATCCCTAACCACTACAGGCGCTGTCACCTGAACGTCATTTCCTGAAACCAAAACCTGTTCTGTCTTGACCACGGTCTTTGTTTCAACCTTTTCCTTCTTTTCCTTTTTCTTCTTGGGAATGAAATAAAGGTCGTCATTCCCACTTTGTGCGAGTGCCATAAAAGGCAGACAAACCATCAATAGCGAAAACAATACAATCTTTTTCATATACTTATCGTTTAATTTTTGTTCGGTCTAATTATTCTGGTACAAAAATAGTGAAGGAAAAACACTCTTAATAGAGAAATTCCCTATACTTCGGTAGGGATTTCCCTAATTTTCTCCAACCTTTTCAGAAATTCTCTTTTTTTCCTTATTTTTGTCCATCATAATAAATTCGGGTTAAAGATATAACAAATTCAATTGACATGAAATATTTTGAAGTGACATTTACCACCTCTCCTTGCAACGAAACCGTGAATGATGTGGTTTCGGCATTGGCAGGGGAAATAGGATTTGAGAGTTTCGTTGAATGGGAAAACGGTGTGCAAGCCTATATTCAGCAAAGCTTGTTCGATGAAGAAGCCTTAAAATCAATGGTAGCCGATTTCCCGTTGCCCGACACGAAAATTGAATACACCATAGTAGAAGCGGAAGACAAGGACTGGAATGAAGAATGGGAAAAGAATTTCTTCCAACCGATTGTTATCGGCGACCGTTGTTGCATTCACAGCACTTTTCACAAAGACACTCCACAAACGGAATACGAAATCCTGATCAACCCGCAGATGGCATTCGGAACCGGTCATCATGAAACTACCAGTTCCATCATCAGCGAACTGCTGGAAGCCGATTTGCAAGGAAAATCCGTTCTCGATATGGGATGCGGTACATCTATCCTTGCCATTCTCGCCTCCATGAGAGGAGCAGGTCCGATTACGGCTATTGACATCGACGACTGGTGTGTGAACAATTCACGCGACAACATCGCACTGAACGGAATCGACAATATCACCGTAGAATGGGGAGATGCCAACTTACTGAAAGGCAGAGCTCCGTTCGATGTAATCATTGCCAACATCAACCGAAACATCTTATTGGCCGACATGGCACAATATGCAGCATGTATGCACTCCGGTTCGGAACTTTATATGAGCGGTTTCTATGTACAGGATATTCCTGTCATCCAGGAGAAAGCCGAAAGCTTGGGCATGGAGTTCATCCATCACCGCGAAAAGAACAATTGGGCAGCAGTTAAGTTTATCATGAAATAAAGAAAGGCGGTATTATTTACCGCCTTTCTCTTTTAACCTTAATGTTTCCAGACCTTCCATTCCTCCATTGAAGATATTCAAATCAACTTGCTCCTCGATGCCTGGCAAAGTACCCACATCCGTATGTTGCCAGAATTTCCAATCTCCCTTATACTGCACGGAATCCACATAATAGTGCGCAATCCAATAAGGATAGGAATTGAAAACAGAATCATTCAAATATTTGGTCTTGAATTTATAGGAAGCATAAATGATTGGCTTCACACCATAATGGTCCTCAATCCTGCGAAGCCAATGCTTCAAGTCCGCCTGTAACTTCTTGATATCCTTACTCTTCTTCTCAATATCAAGTACCGGAGGTAAATCGCCTGGTTCCAAATTCACAGTATTGATAAAGAAATCAGCCTGCTTGTCTGCATCCGTCTTGGGATTATAGAAATGATAAGCTCCACGGATAAAATCATGCGCCTTTGCCGAATCGAAATTAGCCACAAAACGCTTGTCGGGATAATCTCCTCCTTCGGTTGCTTTCATAAAAATGAATTGGATAGGGAACTGTCCCTGACGAGTCTGTTCCAACATCTTCCAGTTGATATTACCCTGATAATGGGAAATGTCGATACCATGAACCTTATACCCATGAGGCATACAAACACCATATCCCTTCATACCATAACACGGTTTCCAACGATAGGCATAAGGACGAATAAAGAAATAGTAGAAAACGCCCGAAAAAACTACAACAATCAAGAAGCCGAGGAGATATTTACACCATGACGGCATCTCCTTCAACTCTTTCTTTTTTTTCTTCCGTTTGGCCGGTGTACGTTTTTTCACCGTCGGTTTGGAGGGTTGTTTCTTCTTTGTTGTAGCCTTTACGGCCTTTTCCTTTACCATATTATTATTTCTTCGAAGCCTTTACCCATTCCACTTCAATTCCCGGATTTTCCTTTGCTGGACAGGCCATGAAATGTGCATAGCTTATACCATGAAGAGTATTTCTTTTCAAATTGAGGCGCAAGTTACGCTTTTTTCCGTCAACTTGTATGCGGGCAATCGGATTCTTTTGATTCAAGTCCCAAGAAATAGTCAGTTCATGCCACTTGTTGTCACGAATACCAAGTTGTTTTCTGGATAATTTCACTTCATACATACATTCGTGGCGAGCCACTGTATCCGAAGGATTCATCCAACGGTCATTCAACAAAAGATATACCTCATCACTGCCTTCCGCTATGCGTACACGAGTCTTGAACTCACCTTTCTTCATCACCGGGAAGTTCCATACAGCACCACGAGTATCAGCAACCAAGGTTTCATCAGCCTTGTATTTCACCTGAAGCACTTGCTTTCCTTCCTTTTCCGAATGAGGAACCAATGAACAACCGGCTATACGGTTATAGGAACAATGCCCTTTAATTCCTTTGATATAATTGAAAACGGTCCATTGATCCAATCCATCCGAAAAGTCATTGAAGCGTTCGGTTTCATACAGCCAGTCCACATCAAACAACAAAATGGAACGAAAAGTTGGGTGCTGACCGATAGAAGCGACGATTTTACCCGATGCAGCTTCTACCATCTGCGCCTGATGCACACTGCGGTCCACGCCCTTGCCTGCATAATCGGAATCGTTTCGTTTCGGACTCAAATACAGCTCGCGCATACCAATCCATGTCTTTCCATCATCTTCCGAAATGGCCACATGGGTCACATCACGATTGGTAAACACATCATCCCATACACCTGTTGCAGTTGCCATTTCAGGCAAAGGAGTGGTATTGCACCAGAAGAACAACAAGCGACCGTCTTCCAAACGGTTCATGGTAGGCATGGTAATAGTACCATAGAAAGGAGAAGGTCTTGTTTCACTCCAAGTCAAACCTCCGTCTTCGGAAAAAGCTTCATAATGATAATCCTGTGAAGTACGCATAATCATCCACAACTTTCCGTCATTCAATTCAATGACAGTAGGTTCCACCGCTCCGTGGTTCCATCGTTTTCCTTTGTGGAAACCTCCTCCCTGATGATCAGGGGTAGTCACAATATTCGAGCGTTTCCAGGTCAAGCCATCGTCGTCCGATACATAAGTATAACATCCCTTCGGTTTGACATCACCATGTGCAGCCACCACAATGCGCTTTCCACCGTCGACAAAAACAGGCGGTTTTACCATGATGGAATTGGTTTCGGCTATCTTGATGATGGAACGGCCACCATTTAGACCACCGTTAGTACGAACGCAATATACGCCCATTCCCGGCATGTGTGTCACACGGATGTATTCCTTGCTCACGGGACTTTGACGATCGGCAAACGGCATACCCACCGGAGTATTCACACGCTTCCAGGTCAAGCCATTGTCCTTGCTCGACAAATAGAAATTACCTGGTACAGCCTGCTCACCATAATTATAATGACGGATTTCACCGGTCTCAAGTTTGGATAGACCGATATAAGCATCGGATGGTGGTGTCGCCACCTTGATTGGGGCAAAAACGGAGTCAATGGTCGAAGGAATGTGTTGTGCCTGCAATCCAAGCGCCACTCCCAGGAACGAGGCGAGAATCATTTGTTTTTTCATGTAGATAGAAATCTAAGATTAAAAAAATAAGTGGATGCGCATGACACATCCACTTATAGATGATATTTGAATCAATCAAATTACTTAGCTTGTTCCAACTGCAAAGTCTTAGTCGGTTCATCACAAACTTCAGTTGGGCCGAAGTACTGGATAGGACCTGGATATAC
>JAEIGA010006072.1_pt1 | contig 18388 bp, 15 predicted proteins | sample 9270691 | NCBI WGS metagenome assembly JAEIGA01 (sample SAMN17057246, study PRJNA624740) | gut metagenome | biome: biome; isolation source: fecal sample | host: Bos grunniens | place: China: Xizang | collected 2019
CAAGATGAAGTTTTAAGGCGCGGAGGAGTACCAGTTTTTAATCTTATAAGTTTAAAACCCAGCTTTTCGAGGCAATTTGAGAGTTTATTTACAGCAGGTCGATCATCTCCACCTGATTCTTGGCATTCGTTTCCAATCCAGATTCTTCCGCGAAGAGAGGTTCCCGTTGTTATAACTACGGTTTTAGAGGGGATGAATCCAAAGTTTTCGGTATAAACTCCTTTGCAGAATTTGGCATCTAAATCAGAAGCTTCTATTTTTATGTCGATGACTGAGTCCTCGATTACCTCCAAGTTAGATTGAAGGGCGATTACTTTCTGCATGCGTTCAGTGTACTCTCGCTTTGCGCATTGGGTACGAGTAGCTTGAACGGCTGGTCCTCGGCTCTTATTCAATGTTTTCGATTGAAGGGCAGTAGCATCTGCGTTCTTTCCCATCTCACCGCCGAGAGCATCAAGTTCATATACTAAGTGGCTTTTTGCTAATCCACCGATCGAAGGATTGCATGGCATTCTCGCTATTGCATCTTTGCGTGATGTAATTAGAAGGGTTGGGACTCCCATCCTTGCCGATGCCAAGGCAGCTTCTGCTCCTGCATGGCCACCACCGACCACTATAACGTCATAATTATTCATAGCTGATATTATACCATATTTTAGTTATAAAGTTGGAAATGGTTGAAAATATCAGGGATTTATTTACAGTTTTTATTTTTGGATTATGCGACAAAGTTTATAAGTAAAAAATGAGTTTTGAGCCTATTTTATAGGGGTTTAAACGTTTTTTACTATCTTGTCAATAGACTTTTTATCTTCTTATGTCGACAATTGTGAACTAGTTATTAACAATTTCGTTTTTAAATGACGATAACTTCAAGAACACGTTAACATTTAAATATAAAGATGAATAATGAAAAGTCTGATACTCATCGCTAATTTATGGTATAATATCGTGTACGAAATGAGAAACAAGGAATGATCATGAAAATCACCAATGACGAATTAAAGAAAGTTTCGAACACGATACGAGTGTTGGCTGCAGATATGATCGAGAAGGCGAAGTCCGGTCATCCTGGAGCACCGCTCGGAATGGCGGATTTGGCTAGCGTTTTGTGGCTTAAGTATCTTAACATTGATCCCGCTGATTCAGCGTGGCTTGAGCGTGACCGCTTGGTCTTTTCAGGAGGGCACGCTAGTGCCTTAGTATATTCGCTTTTTCATCTCGCAGGTGTTGGTTCTCTTACGATGGACGAAATTAAGAATTTTCGTCAGTGGGGCGGCCGCGCTGCTGGTCACCCAGAGCGTGGTTTGATGCCTGGAGTTGAAGTTACTACCGGTCCTTTGGGGCAGGGTATTGCGATGGGTGTGGGGTTAGCGCTCGGAGCATTGATGAAAAATCGCTCCAATCGCACATGGGTATTTTGCGGCGATGGCGATATGGAAGAAGGCATTAGCCACGAAGCGGCATCATTTGCAGGTTCGCACAAAGTTAAAAACCTCATATTGATTTACGATTCTAATAATATAACCATCGAAGGTCGCGCTACGGATACGATGAATGATGATTGCATTAAGCGCTTCCAGAGTTATGGCTGGAAGGCTCTCTCTTGTGATGGTCATGATTTCGATTCCATTGATCGCGCTTACCGCAAAGCCCAGAAACTCGCTGAGACTTCTCCCGTAATTATTGTAGCGACCACTACGATCGGGTTGGGAGCACCGAATAAGCAGGATTCTGCCGGAGTTCATGGAGCGCCTTTAGGTGAAGATGAACTTAAGCTGTTAAAGTCCAATCTCGGCTTTAATCCTGAAGAGAGCTTTGTAGTAACTGACGATATTTACGGGATTTTTGCTGAAAGATCAGCGAAATGTCATCGTATGCGCAATCGCAGTGTACGTGAGGCAAAAAAGCTTCCACCGAAAAAAGCGAAGGCTAATAAAGAGGAACTTCTCGCGGCACTTCCCAAGTTTGAGAACGATAAGAGTATCGCTACACGTGCCGCTAACGGCAAGGTTATGAATGCGCTCGCGTCACTTTGTCCAGAGTTAGTCGGAGGTTCTGCTGATCTTGGTCCATCCAATAATACTGTATTAAAGGATTATGGTTGGATTTCTGCCAGTGATTTCACGGGACGCAACTTCCACTGGGGAGTTCGCGAACTCGCGATGGCTGCGATTGTAAATGGATTGACGGCATACGAGGATTTCCGTGCATTTGGCGCCACATTCTTCGTGTTTTCTGATTATTGTCGTCCTGCAATGCGTTTAGCGGCACTGATGCAACTCCCGTCAATTTTTATTTATTCTCACGATAGTTTTTATGTCGGAGAAGACGGTCCTACCCACGAGCCGATCGAACAACTCGCTGCGCTTCGCACGATACCGAATATCGAAATTTGGCGTCCGGCCGATGCGAACGAAACGGCGTATTGTTGGGTAGAAATGTTAGGTGAGACTAAAAAGCCAAGCTGCATTCTCACCACTCGCCAGAATGTGCCGGTTTTGGAAGGCACCTCCTATGAGGGAGTGTCGAAAGGGGCGTACGTCGTCTATCAGGCAGGTCAGCAGACTAAGGATACGATACTCTTTATCGCGACGGGGTCTGAAGTTGCACTGGCAGTCGAGGCCGCCAAGCGTCTTCGCGAAGAATTTCTTTATGTCACTGTGAGAGTTGTCTCGATGCCTTCGATGAATCGCTTCTTGTCGCAGAAATGCATCTATCGCGAAATGATTATTCCTGAATTTATGACTAAGCGTGTCATTGTAGAGGCAGGTACTCGCTTCGGATGGGATCGCTTTAGACTCGATTTTAAGAAGACGGCTTTTATTACGAAGGACGATTTTGGTGCATCTGCTCCCTATGGGATTCTCGCTGAAAAGTTCGGCTTTACAGTTGATAATGTCTATAATAAGGCCAAAGATTTAATCTAAAATTAAATTATGGCTTCTAACGGAGGAGTCCTCAAAAACGTTTTTACTGTTGGGGCGTTTACGTCCTTATCGCGCGTATTAGGGCTCATCCGTGAGATGCTCCAATCTCGCCTCATTGGCGCGGGCGTAGAACAAAGTGCTTTTACAATAGCCTTTGCGATACCGAACATGTCCCGCAAATTATTCGGCGAAGGCGCGCTTACTGCCGCCTTCGTTCCTGTTTTTAAGGGCGAACTTGAGACAAATTCAATAGAGCGCGCTACAAAACTTGCCCGCGCGGTAATGACGATGACGTTTTTAATGCTGGGGTCGCTTATGATTCTGGCGATGGGCTCATTGGAAGTCATTGTGAATTATTGTGAGGAGCTGGGCGTGCAAGATATGCCCAGATTTAATCTGACGATTAAACTGATAAAAACTTTGCTTCCATATATGATTTTTATATGCGGGGCAGCTTTTGGCATGGGCGTATTGAATGCGATGGGGAGGTTTAAGGCATCGAGTTTCATGCCGTGCTTATTGAATTTAGTTTGGATAGGGATGCTCTCCTTGATTGCTTTTAATCCGCAATATTCTCTGGAGCAGCGCGTCCATTCTGTCGCGATAGCGATTTTGACAGCGGGCGCAGCGCAGATGATGTTTATGCTTTGGCGCATGAAGTGCGTGGGAATTTCGCCGAAGCCGATATTTTCAGGTTGGCGTGATGAAAAAGTGCGATTAGTTTGGCGAAATGTCGGAATTGCTGCAGTGGGATCAGGCGCGATTCAAATAAATTATATGCTTGATCAGGTTTTGGCGCAGTTTGCTAGCCCCTGGGCTGCCGGTGTAATCGGTTATGCCGAGAGGCTAATGGATTTGCCGCTCGGTGTTATTGGCGTGGCATTCGGAGCGGTGCTCTTGCCTACATTTGCTGGGTGCTTTGCGAAAGGCGACATAAAAGGCGCCCAAGCTGTTTTGTCTTCGTCAGTCTCGAATTTAATGTTTATTATGTTGCCCTCCGCCGCTGGATTATTTATTTTGGCACCGGAAATCACAGCTGTTGTTTATCAGGGAGGAGATTTTACCTCTATCGATACTATCAGAGTGTCACGCGCATTGGCAGTTTATGCCTTGGGATTAGGATTTTTTGGATTCCAAAAAGCGATTGTTCCATATTTTCAAGCTCAAAATGACATGAAAACACCTCTCAGGGTCTCAGTTTTTACTGTGATTTTAAATGCAAGTTTGAATATCATGGCGGTTTTCTTGTTGCCAGAGGCCTGGCGTCATGTGGGATTAGCACTCTCGACAGTTGTATGCGCTTTAGTCGGAGTTGTGATTTTAGTCGTTATTGCAAAAATAAAGGCTGGTCGAATAGGGCTTTCTCAATCGATAAAACCATCCATTAAGGCATTGATTGGTGCGATTATTATGGCCCTTGCGGTGATGGCTACGAAGAAGTTTTTTAGTGAAGCGTTTTTGAATGAGGATTTTTCAATCGAAAAAATCATTGCATTGGCACTTGAGATTTTAGTCGGAATAATGGTTTATGGTGTTTACTCGGTCGTATTAATGCGCGAGCGCATAAGTTCTTTCATAAGAAAGCGGTTAAATAAGTAATGATATGAGGGAAAAATTCTTAGAATACGTCAAAAATTTTGAGATAGACGGTAAACTCCCTGAGATGATGGAACTTAAGAAAATCCACACCTTTAAGGTGGTGGAAGCTTCCAGCATTATCTCTGAGCGAGAGAATTTCTCGCCAGAAGCTCGTCATTCTTCGATAATCGCAGCGACACTTCATGATGTCGGGAGATTTGAGCAACTTAAAAAGTATGGCACCTTTCAGGATTCCAAATCGATTGATCATGCTGTATTTTCGCACGATATTGTCGTTAAGGAAGGGTGGTTGGACGATGACCCCAGACGCGAGGCGATTTTAAAGGCGATTTTATATCATAATCGGCGAGAGCTCCCTGAAGGTTTAGATGAGTTAACTTCGCTTACCGCTAAATGCGTTAGGGACGCTGATAAGTTAGATATTTTCCGAGTTTTAGAAGAACTAATCGCGAATTCTCGGTGGCGAGAGGATAGAAGTGCATTTTGGAATCTCGCGATAAATGAAAAACCAAATCCCGAAGTCGTTGATGCGATAAGCCGTGGTGAGAGCGTCGACTATCAGGCGATTAAGTCATTGGCGGACTTCATTCTAATTCAGGTTGGGTGGATAAAGAACGATCTTTATTTTTCATCTTCCCGTTCTTTGGCGATGGAACGTCGACATTATGAATTTCGGAGGAAATTCTTATTAGAACTCGTTCAGTTTGACATAGACTCAATTTTTGAGCGTTGCTGCTCTGAAAATTAGAAGAAGAATATGAAAAAATTTGCGATTGTTTTAGGGCTATTTTCGGCATATAGCCTGTGCGCGATCTCGTTAGATGATTTTCATGGGGTTTATAAGACGAAAGTTTATCACGAAGGCGCAAATGTCCTACGCCTTGAAATGAAATCTGGCGAATGGTCTGCAGGAGCGGCGCTGAAATGTTCGGATGGATTGGATTTTTCAAATGCAAAATGGCTCGCGGTAGATGTCGAGAATCTTTCCAAGACTCGCCAAGGTCGCCTTACGATGCATGTTTCTGCTGGTGGTGATAGGGGTGAGAGCGGCGATCATGCGACCCAGATATACCGCAAAAACCGTTCGGTCAATACAGGTATCGGCCTAAACCCCGGCGAAAAAGGTACGATGAAAATATTGTTGGTACACCCTGAAGTTTATGGTGCGCCGGCATTTGCCAAAGGTCCATACGCCATAGACACAAAACACGTTACGGCGATTGAATTTATGATGCAATGGCCATACGAAGATGAATTTGAGGATTTGCCAGATTTTCGGCTTTCGAATTTGCGCTTAGAGGGAGAGGTGGACCAGGATCGATTCGTCCCAGGAGATAAGTATCTGCCGTTCGTCGATAAGTACGGTCAATTTATTCATGATAAATGGAAATTTAAAATTTATTCCGATAAGCAGTTAAAGGGTGATTTAGAAGCAGAACGCTCGCGGCTGAAACCGGCTCCTGAGTCTTGGGATAAGTATGGTGGCTATTTAAGAGGTCCTAAATTGAAAGCGACGGGCCATTTTCGAACCGAGAAAATTGATGGCAAGTGGTGGCTCGTTACTCCTGAAGGGCGGTTATTTTTTTCAACCGGTATCGATGTTACGAGAATCATGACCGATATTACCGATGGGAGTAAACATCCCGATTGGTATCAGTGTGAGTTGGGAGAAAATGGTAAACTCCCGTTTACAATTTGGAATCTTGAAAAGAAGTTTGGACGCAAGGATTTTTCTGATGATTATTATGATCTAGTGCTGAAAAGGTTTGATGCTTGGGGGATAAATACTATCGGCAATTGGAGCGCGCCGGAGTTAATGATGAAATCGCGAAAGCCTTATGTAATAAATGTCCTTGAGCGTGCGAAGGGTGTGAAGCGTCATCCTAAGTTTCATATTTATGATTTCACGGACCCGAATTTTGAGAATAATATGCGCCGCGCGATCCGCGAGAAATTCGTAGAGGATGCTGCATTAAAGATCGCTTGCACCGATCCCATGTGTATAGGGTTTTTCATTGATAATGAACTACAATTCCAAAAATGGATTCCCGATGTCGGTGAGGATTTTGCAACGCCGTATTTAGATTTGTATTTCAGAATCTGTCGCGAGGAGTTGGCGAGGGCTGCTCCCAATAAATTGTATCTTGGGAGTAGATTAGTCGGCTTTCGCCAAAAAGGGATTCTTTGGCGTACGGCTGCAAAATATTGCGATGTGATTACGGTGAATGCCTATGCTAACAGCGTCTATAATCTCTCTGAAAAAATGTTTGCAAAAGTAGAGGATAAGCCGATTTTGGTCGGGGAATTTCATTTCGGATGTTATGATCGCGGGATGTTTAAGCCGGGCCTTGCGCCGGTTTGGAATCAAGTTGAGCGTGGGCGGAGTTATGTGCGATTTGTCGAGGGATGTCTCAAGCATCCTTATATCATAGGATGTCATTGGTTTCAGTATCGAGATCAGCCGCTTTTGGGGCGCGGCGACGGCGAGGCGTATCAAATAGGATTTGTGGATGTTTGCGATAGACCCTATTCTGAACTTTGTCGCAGCGCCCGTAAGATAGGTGAGAAAATTTATGAAAAAAGATTATCGCCAGAATGGTGAAGAAACGAAGTGAATGCCGATAGATAATCTTTAAGAATATTAAGACCATCAGTGAGGCGAGAAATTTTTCCTGCAGAGGAGAGCGATACTCTTAAGAAGGATTTGTCATTGCCTTTACGAACGCTAAACCGATCGGAATGGCACGATCGGATACCTTTAGAAAGTAATTCTCGTTCGATATCCATACCGTGACCGGAGGTTCCTTCAAGTGGAATCGTGCGGAAAAATCGTGAGAGATTTTTATCGTTTTTTATTGAAAAAATTCGATTGAATTTACGGTTCGCATTTTCAGCTTGTCGCAGTTTTGCCTGTAATACTTTTTCTGCTTCACCGCTTGATACAAGCTCACCCAAAATTTCAGCATCAAGTACGCTCGCTTTTATTGAAAGATGGCGGAGAGCCGAAGACATAGGTTTTGCAACTGCTGGAGGAAAAGCGAGGTATGTCGCGCGAAGTCCTGGGGCGATTGTTCTAGTTGAGCCGCTGAGATAAATAGTTAAATCCGGAATGCGATCTTGCATCGTTTTTGATTTATTTTTGATCGGAGCTATTCTTAAGTCATCTTCAAGAAGTCGGAGCTTATGTTTTTTAATGACTTCGGCGAGTGCATCTTTTCTCGATTCTGAAAGTGTCAGTGTCGTTGGATTTGCGCATTCAGGCATCAGGAATATGCCTTTGAGTTTGTATTTTTTGATGGAGTCATTTAGTGCGCTCGGCAGCATGCCGCCGTGATCACCGGCAATCGGCACGAGACGAATATGAGCAAGTCGCGATAAATGAATGAGGTTACCGTAAGTGAATTCATCAACAGCGAGCGAATCTCCCGGATGAAATAATGACAGTAGCGCCGATGAAATGGCGCTTTGCACTCCTGGGAAAACACCGATACCTTCAATCATGGGTTTAGCACCGCAACGTTCAAGCCATTTTTTCGCAATGACGAGGTTGTGTCTTGATTCCATTTTGTCGGTATATGTAAACATTCTCTCAGCGTATTCGCGCTCAAGAACATTGCCGGCCGCCTTCACTATGGCCTTCCCTCCGATTTCCGGAAACGACTGCACTACTCCTAATTCTATAGCAGAAGTATTCGCGGCGGTATCGCCGTGCGGCGGTGAAATAAATGTGCCGCGCCCAGTGACTCCGTAGATGAGGCGCTTTTCACGGCAAAGATTATATGCACGTGTCACTGTAGTAAAATCGAGGTCAAGAAAGTCTGCAAGTTCTCTCTGCGGCGGCAGCTTTTGTCCTTCCGCCAATTCGCCGGAAGCAATGCTCCGTTCAAGCTCTGCCGCGAGGGAAAGATAATAAGGTTTAGTGAGAGATGACCGCTTCGGCCGCCAGCTTAGAAAATAAGAGTCAAATGAATTTACGGACATCGCTTTTATTGTCTTCCATACAATTTGTGATTTGTATGTATTATAACATTGGCGTATAATAACCGTCAATCATTTAACCAGAAAGGAAAAAACGAAATGCAAAACGGTTTTGAAAACAAAGTCGCCGATATGGCTAAGCTCAAAGGCGGAGTCATTATGGATGTCACGACCCCGGAAGAGGCGAAGATCGCCGAAGATGCAGGAGCGGTTGCTGTTATGGCGCTTGAGCGCGTACCTGCAGATATCCGCGCCGCTGGCGGAGTCGCGCGCATGAGCGATCCGAAAATGATCCGCGATATTATGGCGGCGGTTAAGATCCCTGTAATGGCCAAGTGCCGCATCGGTCACATCGCAGAAGCGCGTATTCTCGAGGCGATTGGAATCGATTGCATTGATGAAAGCGAAGTCTTGACGCCTGCGGACGATGTCCATCATGTCGAGAAGGGCAAATTCTCCGTTCCGTTTGTGTGCGGTGCGCGCAATCTCGGCGAAGCCCTCAGGCGCATCGAAGAAGGTGCCGCGATGATTCGTACGAAGGGCGAGGCCGGTACCGGCGACGTCGTTCAGGCGGTAAGTCACTTGCGCCAAATCGAAGCAGACATTAGAAGAATAAAATCGATGCGCGAGGACGAGCTTTATGTCGCCGCGAAAGAAATGCAAGTTTCAGTGTCGCTGCTCAGAGGTGTCTATGAAAGTGGACGCTTGCCGGTCGTTAACTTCTCTGCGGGTGGCTGCGCTACTCCGGCTGATGCGGCACTAATGATGGAATTAGGTGCAGAGGGCGTTTTTGTCGGCAGTGGAATTTTCCGTAGTGGAGACCCTGCTCGTCGCGCCGCTGCCATTGTTAAGGCCGTTGCCAATTGGAAGGATGCCAATGTCCTTGCTGAAGTTTCATCAGGACTTGGTAAGGCGATGGTTGGCATCAATGCTGACGAGATAAAAACTATTATGGCCGAAAGATAATATTTGATATAATACCATGTGAAAGTTGGGGTGTTGGCTTTTCACGGCAGCCAACTGAAATTATACCCATTGAACCTAAACTGGATAATGCCACCGGAGGAAACCGTGTCGATGATTGACTCAAATTCATGGCTCGGGTGGATTCTTGCCTCCAGTTTAGGTTTAAGTTTTTACGACCTTTCTAAAAAGGCAAGTGTACGCAATAATTCTGTATTCCCTGTATTGTTCCTGACTACGTTTTCTGGCTGGGTTACGCTTTCAGTTTTTTTGCTGTGCTCAGGAACCATGGTGAAGACGATAGAAATATCGCTTTTAAATATTGCGCTACTTCTTGTTAAAAGTTGTATTGTCGCTTCGAGTTGGACTGCGACATACATTGCGCTTAAGACGATGCCTATAACGTGCGCCGCGCCCATTCGCGCCACTGGGCCGTTGTGGACACCGATCGGAGCTATAGTAGTTTTCGGTGAAGTTCCCACTCTATTACAGATGGTCGGAATGGCGCTTGTGTTTATCGGGTGCGCAGCATTCTCGCGCTCGGCTTCGCGAGAGAGTCGTGCTGGTGGAATCAAATCCGTTCTTCTCGCTTTTACCGGGACTGTCCTTGGTAGTTGCAGTGCGCTTTACGATAAGCACCTTCTTCAAGGATTGGGGCTTGGGACGCTGACGGTACTTTGGTGGTTTTTAGGAGGGATGTGCTTAATGTACGCAGTCGCGGCGGCAGTGCGTCATAAGGGCTTTGAGTGGCGCTGGACTATTCCTTGTGTCGGTGTGCTACTTGCTGTTAGCGATGCATGTTACTTTAACGCCATTTCGGTTCCTGATGCGCAGATATCAGTTTTAAGTCTTATCCGCCGCTCAAGTATCGTCCTTACATTCTTTATCGGTGGAGCTGTTTTTAAAGAGAAAAATCTTCGCCGCAAGCTTCTTGCTCTTCTTACAATTTTAATTGGTGTTGCGCTTTTGTGCTTATATAGATAGCATCGCGTTTTCACTCAGATGTCACCCCCACTACATAAAAAGTTTAGGCTTTTCGTATGTTGCCTAAAAATGATAGAATGTGTATAAACATTAAAAGGGCATAGTGAAAATGGAAAACAGATTAGCACGTATAAAGCGTACTTCCTTATTGGGGGTCGGGGTAAATGTCGCGATTGCGGCATTAAAAATAGTTGTGGGTTTATTGGCGTCATCAGTGGCGATAGTTTCAGAAGGTATGAACAATGCTGCTGACGCGCTCACGTCGGCTTTGACATTAATTGGGGTAAAACTTTCAGAGAAGCATCCCGATGCTAAACATCCTTTCGGTTACGGTAGGATTGAATATCTGGCGGCATTGATTATAGCCGTTATCATCCTTGTTACTGGTGTCGAAATGTTAATGGAATCAGTGAAAGCGGTGTTTCATCGAGTTAATTTGTCGATATCATATCTCTCGCTTGCTGTGGTTGCAGGGACTGCTGTCATGAAATTTGCTCTTGGCGTCTATACGATAGCGATGGGGCGCAAGGCGAAATCAAAAGCGCTGGAGGCAGTGGGGCTTGAATGTCGCAACGACGCATTTGTGTCTGCGGTGACGATCGGCTCGTGTGTCATTTTTTTGATTTGGGGAGTGTCGGTTGATGCGTATGTGGCTGTTCTTTTATCTGGTTTAATTGTCAAAACGGGAATTGGCGTTTTGCGCTCTACGGTTTCGGATTTGCTTGGACGCGCCGGCGATGCGGAATTGGCGGAGAGACTTTATCGGCGTATTCGCGCGACTGACGGTGTTATCAATGCTGCGGATATGATGCTTCATAACTACGGACCCGAAGCTTGGTCGGGGTCTGTTAATGTCGAAATCGATCATCGCAAATCCGTCGCCGAGGTTTATGCTATTCTCCATGACCTTCAATTAAGAATAATGCATGAAGATAAGGTGACTATGGTCTTCGGGGTATATGCGGTTGATAATGACAGTGAAGCTTCGGTCAAAATTCGGGAGACGGTCGCGGAATTTGTTCGTGCACATGAGCATGTAATAAGTTTTCATGCGGTTTACATCGATCCTGCCACAAATAAAATATATTGCGATCTTGTGGTTGATTATAATCTTAAGTCATGGGATAATCTTCGCAAAGAGTTTTTGTCGTACATGAGTAAGTATTTCGGAGATCAGGAAATTGAACTTACTATAGAAACTGAGTTTGTTTAAGGAAACTAATTACCATTGACGCATGGTGTCTCATTTGGTATACTATCTACCCTATACACCAAGCCAGGTTAGCACAGTTGGTAGTGCGGCTCATTCGTAATGAGCAGGTCGGGGGTTCGAGTCCCTTACCTGGCTCCAGAGAATGGCGGGAGTAGATCAATTGGTTAGATCAACAGATTGTGATTCTGTGGGTTGCGGGTTCGAGTCCCGTCTCCTGCCCCAAATATCAGAAGGGGTAAACTTGTGACTATTATAGAGTCCTTATTGGCTTTGCAAGATACAGATGCCCGCATTCGCGAGCTTGAACTTAGACTTAAAGATATCCCCCGTCGCAAGGCTTTGGAGACAGCGAAACTCCAAGGTATTTCTACAGAATTGGCATCGGCCAAGGCTTCTCTTGAATATGTACGCGGTCGCATCGCGAATTTTGAAGCCGAATCCAAGGCTCTCAGAGAGAAGATTCAACAGCTCAAAATTACTCAGACGACGCTTCAGTCGAACAAGGAGTATCAAGATTTTTCAGTCCAAATCGCGATGGTCAACCGTGATTTGGAGACTACTGAAAACCAAATGATCGCTGCGATGGACGAGGTTCCTTCGGCCGAGGCGCGTATCGAAAAGCTTCAAGCCTCTTATGATGAACTTAAAAAGGAGGTCGACGCTTTTTGTGCTGAAAAGGACGCGGAAATTCAAGCTTGCACCGAAGAACTCGCCCAGGCTCAATCCGAGCGTGCCGAAAACGTCAAGGCTGTCGCCGATCCCAAGTTTATGCTTTATTACGAGCGTCTTAGAACGAAGCGCTGGCCCGTAGTGGTCGAGCTGACCGGTGATGGCGTTGATGGCGTATGTGACGGTTGCCATCTCGTCCAGCCTCCGAGCGTCTGCCAGCTCGCTGATGCCAACGCTAAAAACGGTGCAGCCGGCAAACCCCAGTCAATCGTGGCATGCACGATGTGCGGGCGTCTTTTGCACCGCGTGATATAAGCGCGTTAAGATTTTCGGAGTAACCAATTCGTGACTGATCGCGGCGCTTTCGCGGCGTCGAGGAAAGTCCGGACTCCATAGAGCAGGGGATCCGCTTGTTAAAGGCGGGAGGCGCGGGGAAAACCCGCGTGATGGAAAGTGCCACAGAAACAGACAGCCTCGTTTTCGGGGTTATGGTGAAAAGGCGGGGTAAGAGCCCACCGGGGAAGTGCCGAAAGGTGTCCTGTCACGGTAAACCCTCCTCGGAGCAAGATCAAATAGGGGACCAGTTGGCGTTGCTCGCGCATAAGTCGCACCTTTGTGGGTGTGACGCGGTCTCGGGTTGATTGCTTAGATGAATGATCAGACCTCTTCTAATCGAAGGGGGAACAGAATCTGGCTTATTCGCGAATTGGCTACTCCGTTTTATTAAAATTTGGTATAATGTGTGTCATTATGAATTCAAAAATCTTATCCTCATTGGCAGCGGCTGCTATGCTCGCTGGGTGTATGACCATCAATAAGCCCAAAACACTTGAGGGCAATTGGGGTCTGTTGCTTCCGTTCGAATCGATGAACGCTGGCCACATGATCGTAAAAGGCAATTGTGCCACAATACTTTGGCGTTGGGCCTCTCCTATCGAAATGCCGATTTCGATTGACGGTAATAAGTTCAAAGTCGAACATCCTTGGAAATTCACCATCGAGGGCGAGTTCGTCGGTGACAATCTTACTGCCAAGGTTACTGATAAGAAGGGCAAGGATCTCGGGGTAGTGACCGGTTGGCGTAACCCCTGCATCAAGCCTGCCGATACCGCAGACATTAAGCTTGGTGAGCCGATTGATCTTTTGAAGGATGGTCTTGATGGCTGGTATTCGATGAATGAGAAAGCTCCGTTCTGCTGGTCGTTCGACAAGAAAAACGGAATTCTCTCCAACAAGCTCAACGGTAGCCATGGTGCAGCAAACATCATGTCGAAGCGTGCAGATTTCTATGACTTCAATCTCGAATATGACGTCCGCGTTCCGAAAGGCGCCAACTCTGGTGTATATCTTCGCGGCCGCTATGAAATTCAGACGGTCGATAGCTACGGCAAAGATGTTGACTGCCACAACATGGCCGCATATTATGGCCGTGTGACACCGCTTAAGGCTGTTGAGAAAAAGCCCGGTGAATGGCAGCATGTCTCGGTGACGCTCTATAAACGCCACCTCACGGTTATCTTGAATGGTACTAAGATTATCGATAATGCTCCTGTCGTCGGCATTACAGGAGGTGCAATCGATGCGAAGGAATTCGTTCCTGGTCCTCTTTATCTCCAAGGTGACCATTCCGACGCGGATTATAAGAATATGATTCTCCGCCCAGCGGTTAATTAATATGCCTAAAGAAAGCACGGATCCCCGACCTAGTTGGGATGAATATTTTATGAATCTCGCCGAGGTAGTGGCGACGCGATCGAACTGTTCGCGTCGTCATGTTGGCGCGGTCGTTGTGCGTGACCGTCATATTCTTGCTACGGGTTATAACGGTACGCCTCATGGCGTCAAGAATTGCTTTGACGGCGGATGCCCACGTTGTGCTAATACTACAAAAAGTGGCTCGCACCTTGAAGAATGCCTGTGCGTGCATGCAGAGCAAAATGCGATTTGTCAGGCCGCTCTTCACGGCCATGCCATTGATGGTGCAACGGTTTATGTGACGATTTCGCCGTGCCTTACTTGTGCGAAACTGATCATCAACTCTGGTATTCGCGAAGTCGTCTACGGCGGGGATTATGCTTTTTTAGATACGGTCAAAGATATCTTTCGTCAGTCGAAAGTAAAATATCGCAAATTAAAAAAATAAAATCTCGAAAACGAGAAGAAAGATTAATACATTATGCGCAAGAAAATCATTGCCGGTAATTGGAAGATGAATATTAAGCCTTCCGAGACCGCCGCGCTCGTTCAGGGCGTTGCCGAAGCTACGAAGGCGTTCACGAATGTAGATGTCGTTTGTTGCACGCCTGCTATAGACATTCCCGCGGCTGTTGCCGCCGCCAGCGGCACGCAGGTAGAAATTGGCGCCGAGAACGCCCACTGGGAGGCGAATGGCGCATTCACGGGAGAAATCTCGACGGGCATGCTTATCGACGCGGGTGCGAAGTACGTTATCATCGGTCACTCCGAGCGTCGCCAGTATTTCGGCGAGACTGACGAGACCGTCAACAAGCGTACGCGCGCGGTCATCGCTTCTGGTCTTACTGCAATCGTCTGCGTCGGCGAGACGCTCGAAGAGCGCGAAGCCGGCAAGCTCAACGAAGTCATTGAGCGCCAGATGAATGTTGGTCTTAAGGATGTTACACCAGAAGACTGCGCTAAGCTCGTCATTGCATACGAACCGGTTTGGGCTATCGGCACCGGCAAGACCGCTACGCCCGATCAGGCGCAGGAAGTTCATGCGCTCATTCGTGAGACTCTCGCGAAGTTGGTTGGCGCTGAGACTGCTGAGACCGTCCGCATTCAGTATGGCGGCTCCATGAAGCCTTCAAATGCGGCCGAACTTCTCGCGAAGAAGGATATCGACGGCGGCCTTATCGGTGGCGCGGCACTCAAAGCTGCGGATTTCGCAGGCATTGTTGAAGCTGCTCACAACGCCTAAAACTATCGGGGAGGGTGCGGCTTAGAATTGCCGCACTCCCCCAGGTTTTATCGGGAGGAGTGAAGTTGAGAAGAGCGTTACTTTTTATTTTTCCGTTAATAGCTATTTTTACGGGATGCTACCGAGAGCCCGTGCCTGCGCGCGAGACTGTTCCGGAGGGTGCTAGGATTTACCTTCAAGACCGAGGTTTGAAAGTTGCACCGGCACTCGACGCTCAAATTGTGGATTATGTCAATTTGGACAGAAATGCGCTTACTAACATAGACGAAATAGCGACATTGGTGAATTTAAAGTGGCTAAGGCTAAATGACAATCGCCTTGCTGAACTACCCGATTTGAAGAGTTTGAAATCGCTTCGTCGCATTTATTTGAGAGGGAATCAGTTTACCGAAGTTCCAGAGACTTTAAGGGATCTTGAAAGCCTAACTGACATAGAGTTATCTTCTAACCCCATCAAGGAAATACCTCGATGGCTTACTGAAAAAACGGGCTTGAAAAATCTTTCGTTTAACAATACCGCAATCACCCGGTTGCCTGACGATTTGAGCGCGTGGGAAAATCTTCAGAGCCTTCAGTTGGGGGATTTAAGGCTAAGCGCCGAAGAAATTGCGCGCATTCGCAAGGCGTTGCCCCGTGTCGCAATTGTCTTCTAAAGTTGAAGAAATGGCGACCGGGAATATCGGTCGCCTTCTTTTTAAATATTCATGGCCGGCATTGGTGGCGATGAGCCTCAATGCGCTTTATTCCGTTGTTGATCGGTTTTATATCGGGCGAGGCTGCGGTGAAGAGGCGATGGCGGGGCTTACTCTCACGTTCCCCGTTATGATGCTTTTTGGCGCGGTCGGTGTTTTTATAGGGCTCGGTCACGCGGCATTACTCTCCATAAAATTAGGAGAAGGGGAGCGTCGCCAATGTGAGAAAATTCTCGGTGAATTGGTTTTTTTGAAGATAGTAGCATTTTTAATTCTCCCGGGATTGATTTTTTTTAATGTAGATACGGTCATCAATTTGTGCGGAGGATCGAAGGTGAGTGCGCGCGCGTTCGCCTCTGCCGCTACGTATCTTAAGCTAGTAATGTTTTCGCATCTATTTTCACATTTGGCGTTTGGGCTCTCTGCGGCGATGCGTTCGGAGGGTGCGGCGATTAAGTCAATGATGGCGATGGTGGTAGGCTTTGGATTGAATCTCATATTGGATCCGATCTTTATTTTTGGGTTTGGTATGGGCGTTGCGGGAGCAGCGTGGGCCACGAATATCGCGATGTTTTCAAGTTGTATGTTCGCGCTTTCGCATTACTTGTCTGGCAAGTCAGAGGTGCGGCTGAAATTAAGGAGTGTTGGGTTTTATCCTACTATAGCATGGCGAACATTCGGGATTGGGTTTGCGCCTTTTTTGCAGCAATTATTGGGGGCGCTAATAAACCTTTTGCTGGCGGCCGCCTTCGCGAAGTGGTCATCCGACAAAGCTTCCGCGACAGCGCAGATAGCATCATTGGGGGTTTTTCAGACGGCGCTGATTTTGATTTTAATGCCGATCATGGGAGCGCAACAGGGACTGCAACCGATTATCGGCTATAACTGGGGTGCCAGAAATTTTGCAAGAGTCAGGGAGGCGCTTTTTAAAGGTCTTAAATTGACTACATGCCTTTGTATCGGTGCTTTTGTTTTGCAGGTGGTTCCCCCCTTCCCGAGGTTACTCGCATCGATGTTTATCCCAGAATCAAATCCTGAGCTATTGGCTAAAGCCACGTGGGACTTGCAAGTTTCAAATTGCATGATTTGGTGTATTTCTTTAAATATCGTAGCAACAACTTATTTCCAGTCGATCGGCCATCCTCTGACAGCGATTGTGCTTTCAACTCTCCGCCAAGGCGCCTGCATGATGCCCGTAATTTGGTTTTTGCCGTATTTTATGGAGCACAAAACACTTGCGATATGGCTTTCAATGCCGATAAGCGATGTCGCCTGCTTTTTAATGACGCTTTTGCCGTTTTGGTTCCATACTCGGTTTTTGAGTAAGGTCCGCGGTCACAGGAAAATATCTGAAAAAAGAGGTGTATGATGATTTTGGAAGTTAAAAACCTTTCCGTGTCATTTAAGATGGAAGATGTCATTTCTAATCCTGTGCGCGGTGTAAGTTTTACAATCCCTGAAAAGGGGCGTGTGGCATTGGTTGGAGAGTCTGGTTGCGGCAAAAGTCTAACGGCTTTGACTATCGGTGGGTTGATAGATCGCGCGGAGGTAAAAGGTGAAATCAATTTCACTAAAAGTGATACGCGCTTAGCATATATTTTTCAAAATCCGATGCAGTCGCTTAATCCAGTGATGCGCGTGGGAGCGCAAATTATGGAGGCGTTTCCTAAGGGGATATCTAAAAAGGATAAAGAAAGCGAGATATTCACACTTTTGGAGGCTGTAGGGCTTGATAAGAGTGCTGTTAAAAAATATCCTTGCGAATTTTCCGGAGGCCAGCAACAGCGGATTATGATCGCAATGGCGTTAGCGGCGCGGGCGGATTTACTTATAGCCGATGAGCCGACTACCGCGCTCGATGTGACGACCCAAAAAGAAGTCTTGGACCTTATCGAAAAAATCGCAAATTCGCGTGATATGGCGGTACTTTTTATCACTCACAATTTGGGGCTGGTGTCGGAATATTCATCTTATGTCAATGTGATGTACGCTGGCTCAATTATCGAATCAGGACCAGTAAAAGAAGTTCTCAATGCTCCTCGCCACCCTTACACGAAGGGCTTGATCGCGGCGGTTCCTGATCTGGACGCACCTAAAGACGCACCGTTATCAGATATTAAGGGCATTGTCCCGTCGCCTTGGGCTTGGCCGCAAGGATGTGCATTCCATCCCCGCTGTGATCATGCGATAGCAGAGTGCTCTTCAGAGGACTTCAAAATTTGCCGCTTTATGAAAAACGTTCCGATTGTTTAGGATGCTTCAAATTATGATATAATACATGCATGAAGCAATCTTTATTATTCTTAGTTTTCATCTCTTCAACAAATCTTTTTGCTGCGAAGAAAATAGTAGTAGAGCAATTGCCAGAAGCGAATCGCCATCTCGCTGAAGTAGAGACAAATGTCGCATTTATTGTTGGTTC
>JAEIGA010006073.1_pt1 | contig 18387 bp, 29 predicted proteins | sample 9270691 | NCBI WGS metagenome assembly JAEIGA01 (sample SAMN17057246, study PRJNA624740) | gut metagenome | biome: biome; isolation source: fecal sample | host: Bos grunniens | place: China: Xizang | collected 2019
AAGAAGATGCTAGAGGTACTAAAAAATGAAAACACCAATATGTAGCGATTGCGTTCATAACTGCACCAAGGCTTTCGGCAGAAAAATACAGCCAGCTGTGATGCACAAGCGAAAGGTTATATGCTGGTGCAATGCTGAAAATGGCAGGGTAATCAATAAAAAGTTAAGGCAGTGCAAATTTTATGAGAGGCGTTGAAGGAGGCTGACAGCAATGGCTGATGATGAAATAAAAATATCGTTTATTATCTTAGACAAGGTTAATCGGTATTGCATATCACGGAACAGCTGTTGGAATTGTCATTTTTACGATAATGCACACGGATTTTGTATGCTGAATAAACCAAGTATGTGGGAACTTAAAGAGAGGCAAAATAAGGAGGGCTGACGATGACTAACCAGGAATGGATTCAAAAAATGGAGACAGAAGAATTAAAAGATTTCTTGGAAGGATTTATTCCATGTCTGTGTTGTAACCGTGACAAGGAGTTTTGCAATCGGAACTGTGGTGGCGGGATTTTGGATTGGTTAAGTCGAGAACATGAGGAGGGCTGACGATGGCAGAGAATAAAATGTGTTTCCCCGAAACATGGGAAGAATTTAGAAAGCAGTATCGGATTGTTGACACCGAAAAAGTATATACTAACGGCGCAGAAATGATACCGACTTTTAGAGTCAAACAGTGGCTAGACCATATGGAATCGGAGCAAAATAAAATGGAGCAGGTAGCTGCGTTGTTCGGGAAGAAGTTGGGAGAAGAATTTACAGCAGTTATATATGATGAGGTTATGTCATGTAAGTTTTCACACAATGGTTTAAAAATAAAAACGCCAGATGGCTGGCACACAAGCAATGGTGGATGGCTGTCATGTTTACTAATAGGCGAGGCTAAGATTGTGGAGGTCAAAGAATGACAAGGACAGAGGATAACGCCTGGTATTTATGCACGGGCATACTCATGGGCATGGTGCTGTGCTTTTGGTTTTGCCCAGACATTGAGTTTTTCAGGACGGTGTGGCCTGTTATGGCTGCGCTGATTGTGTGGGCGATTGTGAGGCGAGGAAAAGATGATAACACGGGCGGAAGAAACGCTTGAGAATTGGATTGACTGGCTTGAGAGAGCTTACGGTGAGGGCACGATGGAGCTGGACGATTTGGATAAAGTCGAGCTGCTTGAGTTGCTGAAAGAGTTGCAGAGACGGAGGCAGGAGCATGACTAACCGAGAATGGCTGAACAGCTTGAGTGATGAGGATTTTTGCACAGCATTGGAGCAGATAGATTGTAGATTGTGTGCGTTTTACGGCGATTGTAAAGGCAAGCAGTGCAGGGATGGATTTATCGTGTGGCTGAAAAAGGAGCACAAAGAAGATGGCGAAGAAGGATGAGTTTAGACTGTGCTATGTTTATGGGAATGTAATGTGGTTCACCGACAATTTTGATGGCCAGTGGGGCGATGACTGGGGAGACATTACATATAGCGGCAGTGACGAGCCATATGAATGGTGTGATAAAGAGTCGGATGAGTGGAATATAGAGCATCACAGGGGGCATTTTAGACGCATCGGATTTTTCTCTGATTATGAATATCTAAGAACGCCATTTGATTGCGGCAGATACAGTATCGAAGATGTCAATAAAAAGGCCGTAGCATGGCTGTACTCTGATGATGCTGGTGGGTTGATGGCAGGTAGCACGATGGACGAAGCTATAGAGTGGTGTCGGAAAGGGAAAATCAAATGGGGGGAGCTGACGGAATGAGCAAGCTGACTAAAGCGTTGGAAGTTATTCAGAACGAATGTGATGACCATTTTATGTGCGATACATGCCCATTGCGATATAAAGATGGGGACGGCAATTATGGATGCAGGCTGGATGATTGGGGAATAAACAGGAATATGCGCCCGCTTGATTGGCCGATTGACGAAGTGAGGGAGGTAGAGCATGAAAAATAAAATCGTGGTGGTGTTGTCGTGTATGTGTATTGCGTTGGCAGTCGGCTTGGGTGTTGTCACCCATAGACTGGTTGAGGCCAGGTCGACGAGCTTACGTTGCAGTATGTGGAGATTGTGAAGAGGATAAACCATGGAGGACAGTAATGGAAGCTGAAATAGATTATGTTGGCCTTGTGAGAGGCATGGACGATGATCGCAAGCAGGCGGAGCAGTATCTACTAAATTATGCGTTTGAACTGCTCGAGTATGAGAGGCGAAAGCATGATGATTTGTATGGGTCACCTTGGGATGATGAGAAGGTCGGAGGGAAGAGTAATCTCCCAGGGAAGCCCACAGAGGCCCAGGCGATAAAGTCAGCTGATTATGATGAGCAGAGCCCTGTGTACTGGTGGCTGAAAGCCGTAGAAACCGCCATGAGGACGTTTGGAGAGCGCAAGCATATATTTATAGCGGTGCGTCGTGAAGCGGAGCGCCAAGGCAATTATAGAGAGGGGCAGCCAGGGCGTAGGGCGTGGGTTGTCTACACTCAGCGGAGATATGCGGAGGAAATACAGAAAAGATTCATCAATGCTCATGGGTGGATGGGGGAGCGTACGGTCAAGGCTTGGTGGTCGCAGATTTTGGACACAATTGTGGAAATCCACTTGAGGATAAAGAAAAATTAAAAAGGGCAGCACTTTAATTGACAAAAAGTGTGGTATACTTTTACCATCGAGAGTTCCAAGGAAAGTTACCTCCTCATAATAAATGCACCAGACAGGGCGTTGCTGAAACAGGCAGCGCCTTTTCTGGTGCAAGAAAGGAAGCGAGACCATGGCAAAGGGAAAATATGAATACTGGCTATCTGAGGATGGGCTGATACTCATCGAAGGCTGGGCCCGCGATGGTCTCACTGATGAGCAGATAGCCCATAATATAGGGATAACGGCAAAGACCTTGTATGAGTGGAAAAAACAACATAGTAAGATTTGTGAGGCCCTAAAAAAGACGAAAGAAGTTGTTGACCGCCAAGTCGAGAACGCACTTTTCAAAAAGGCTTGCGAGGGCGACACCACGGCCATGATTTTTTGGCTGAAGAATCGGCGGCCTCTTGATTGGAGAGACAAGAGAGAGACACAGCTCTCAGGAGCGGTGCAGACAGGTCTAGACAGGTTGGTGTTTGATTATGCAGACGAAAAGGATTAAATTCCCGCTAGCTTTTAAGATGCTGTCTGCCAAGGGCAAGCGGTATAAGGTGCTGTATGGTGGCCGTGGATCAGGAAAATCATGGGCATGTGCAAGGCATCTGCTTGGCTTTGGATTTGCTAATCCTGTCCGCATATTATGCGCCCGTGAGATACAGCGAAGCATTAACGACTCTGTTCAAAAGCTCCTGTGTGAGCAGGCGGCGGCCATGGGGCTGGATAAGTTTTATACGGCAACCAGGGACGCAATCAGAGGAGCAAACGGCACCGAGTTTCTTTTCAAAGGGCTGAGGGCAAACCCTCAAGAGATAAAGTCCATGGAGGGCATAGACTACTGCTGGATAGAAGAGGCTCAGGCCGTGAGTGCCGAAAGCTGGGATGTGCTCATTCCGACGATACGAAAAGAAGGCTCTGAGATATGGGTAACGTTCAACCCGCTGGATGAGAATGACCCGACATATCAGCGGTTTGTTGTAAGTCCTCCTGATAATGCGATAATCCGCAAGGTTAATTATGATGAAAACCCATATTTCCCCGATGTGTTGAGGAAAGAGATGGAGTGGCTCAAGAAAAGAGACTACGAAAGTTATCTGCATATCTGGGAGGGTGAGTGCCGTAAGATAAGCAATGCGCTGGTGTTCGGGGGGCGGTTCCGGGTTGAATCTTTCGACACTCCTGCTAATGCCCGCTTTTATCATGGGGCAGACTGGGGTTTTGCTAATGACCCCACCACGCTGGTGCGGTCCTTTGTTGATAATGGCACACTGTACATTGACCAAGAGGCATGGGGCGTGGGTGTAGAGATTGACCAAACGCCTCAGCTATTCGACAACATAGACACGGCACGCAGGTGGCCTATCAAGGCAGACTGTGCAAGACCCGAAACAATTTCATACATGAGAAGGCACGGCTTCAATGTCACAGCCGCTAAGAAGTGGCAGGGAAGCGTGGAAGATGGCATAGAACATATAAAGAGCTATGACATTGTAATCCACCCAAGATGCCGCCATATCATTGATGAGTTTAACCGCTATTCCTACAAGGTGGACAAGCAGACAGGGGACATCCTACCTGTAATAGTTGACGCATATAATCACGGCATCGACGCTCTACGCTATGCCCTTGATGGCCTTATCAAAGGTAGAGGCACAATGCAGATTAATCCCAAGGTGATACAGGGTGCACGTTTAGGTTATATGAGGAGAGGGTGAGATTATGGCAAAGCAAAGACTGAGAAAGATGAATATATCAGCGCATCTGGTGAGCGATTCTGCTGAGCAGACACCCTCTTACAGGCCGGTCAAAACATTGGGCTATAGAGGGACAGACGCATGGGCGGTGCAGGATAGTGCACTGCAGACCGCTGGCGTGTATGGCATGATTAACAACGGTGCCTGCACTGGCATGGATAGCTTTATGGGCTACATGGCATTGGCGCAATTGTCCCAAGATGGTGTCATTAAGGCTGGTGTGGACCTGCGGGCGGATGAAATGACACGCAGGTGGATAGAGTTCCAGTACCAGGGCGAAGGTGGGGATGACCTCATTGAAGGCATCACAGCTGCCATGGACAGGCTCCACGTGCAGAAGGTATTCCGTGACGCGGCGCAGATGTGCGGCTTCTATGGGGGGTGCTTGGTCTACATCGACACCGGCGACATCATGGCAGAGGATATGCGGCTGCCTCTTGGCACAGACCAGGACACTTTCAAGATTGATTCCATTCGGGACCTCAAGATAATTGAGCCCTTCTATATTGCCCCTGGGCGGTATAGCTGCTACAGCCCCATTGACAAAGACTATTTTGTCCCTCAGTCGTGGCTAATAAATGGGCGGGAAGTCCACGCAAGCCGGTTCCTCTATTTTGCCGAGGACAGGCCACCCACACTACTTCTGCCGTCTTATAACTTCTTCGGCGTGCCTCTGGCTCAGACAGTCATTGACAGCGTTATCGGCTTTGAGGAGTCGTCCAAGTCAGCGGCTCGGATGCTGAGCAAATATGCCTGCACCGTCTTTAAGACCGATATGAACGAAGTGTTAAGCGGTGGCACGGGTTCAGAGATTCAGAAGCGCATTGCTTACTTCGCCCAGTATCGTGATAATGATGGCGTGATGACCGTGGACAAAGAGAGTGAGGACATTGTGCTTGCCCAGCACGCTCTAAGTGGTGTCACTGACATAGTGAGACAGCAGATGGAAATCACTGCCGCAATGTTCGGGGAACCTGCGGTCAAGCTGTGGGGTATTTCGCCTAATGGGTTCAATGCGACGGGTGAAAGTGACATGAGAAGTCACTATGACCACATCAACGCCGTACAGGAGCGCATTTTGCGTGACCCGCTTGAATATCTTGTGAAGCTCTTACAGCTGAACACCTATGGACAGATTGACCCTGCCTTAACGTTTGAGTTTGTGCCTCTCTCTGATGAGGACGAAAAACTGCAGGCAGAGGTGCAGAAAATCAAAGTTGATTCCATGTCTCAGCTCTATGATCGTGGCATTATCAGCGGTGAGGAAGCAAGGCACGTGCTGGCTACTGATCCCGAGAGCGGCTTTGATGACATTGATGAGGCAAGCGTGCCTGAGCCTCCTGACCTTGCGATTCCCATTGACCCGCCTGATGGTGAAATACCATGAGGGCGTTAAAGCCTGTCCGTCCTCCTGTGGCTATAGAGCGTGAGTACCACAAGAAACTCAAGGCATTGCTCAAAGAGATGGACAGGAGCTTGTACTGGTGGCTGCGTGCTGAGTATCGGAAAGCAGAGCCCGAGATTGTAGGCGACTCTGCAATGTCTGACCTTCGGGATAAGCTAAAGAAGCTGGTTCGTGAATGGATGAAGAAGTTCAGCGACAAGGCCAAGGAGATAGCCTCATGGTTTGCTGGTAAAGTGCAGGGCTTCACTACCAACAACCTGCAACAGCAGATGAGCAGGAGCAAGCTGAACAAACTGGGCTTTGATTTGAAGTTTACCTATCACAGCCAAAAAGAAAGAGCAGTTTTCTCCTCCATTGTGGAGCAGAACGTCAACCTTATAAAATCCATAGCCTCCGAGCACCTCAAAAACGTGCAGGGGGTTGTTTTGCGTGGGATAGAGACAGGGCACGACTTGTCCCGCATGACGGAGGATTTGGAGCACACATACGGCGTGTCTGAACGCAGGGCGGCGATGATAGCCAGGGACCAAACGGCAAAAGCAAGCAACAACCTTTCAAGGCAGAGGCTCCTGGATTACGGTGTCACCAAGGGCAAGTGGATGCACACAAGTTCGGGAAAGACGTACAGAGACAGCCATGTCGAAATGGACGGCGAAATCTACGACATAGAGCAGGGCTGCTATGACGATGATTATGGCGATTATGTCCAGCCTGGGGAGCTGGTCAACTGCCATTGTGTCTGCATACCTGTGATTGATATGAGTAAGGAAAGCGATGAAGAAGCATGATGCAATTAGCCCCAATTAAATATTCCATTGATGACGGTGTTGCTGAACTTCGTAAAAGAGGCATTGCCGAAGGGGTGGCACTCATGCTCATATTGGAGTACGAAAATGCTGGATACTCGGCGAGAGTAAAACAGCCGGACGGCTTATACACTATCGACTATAAGCATATTGTTGAAGCTATTTGGGAAGATGAAGGAGGTGGAAACGGTGATAATACATGATAAATACTCTTTTGATTCTGCTCGAACAATCGACAACAACGGTTATATGCATGTGGCCGTGTCAAATCTCACAAAAGAGCAGGTTGTGCCATACCTTGGGAACACAATCCCAGGGTATAAGGAGCTTGGTCTTGACCCGGATAAAATTTACCAAATTTACCGTCCGGGAGACGAGATAGAGAAGGCAGCAGACTCATTCAACGGCCTGCCGCTGATGCTTGACCATTGGGACATGGACGCTGAGAACATTCCAAAGGATAAAGTGGTGGGCTCTCTTGGAACAGACGCCCGCTATGAAGCGCCTTATCTCAAAAACTCACTTACTGTGACGGATGCGGATGCTATCCGAGCCATCGAGGACGGCAGTTACAAGGAGCTGTCTGCCTCGTATGCTTGCGATATAGACATGACTGGCGGTATGTTCGAGGGCAAAAGTTACGACGGCGTGATGCGCAATATTAAGGGCAATCACGTTGCGCTGGTGCCCGAGGGCAGGGCTGGTCATGATGTTAAAGTCGCCGACTCCGCTATGGAAGGAGGTGAGAACATGGGATGGATGGAGAAAATGAAAGAGCTTCTTTTTGACATTATTACAGACAAGGAGGCATTGAAGGACATCATGAATGAGAATGAAAAAATCACTCAGACTGAGGAACAGACCCCGGCAGCAGCCCCGGAACAGGCTACCGATGTGGAGCCCGTTGATGAGCTTGCAGATGAAGTAAGGCAGATGATGGTGGCGGCAGGGCTCGACCCCGAGGACAAGGCCGCACAGAAGGCTTTCCTGGCTGGCATGGCTGCTGGCAAACCCGCTGAGGATGAAGCGGCTGCAGAAGATGCCTGCAAGGACGAGGAAATTCCTGCCGAAGATGCTTGCAAAGACGAGGAGCCCGCAACGGCTCAGGACGGTGCTCTTGTCCATGACAAGGCTTTCTATGCTGGCCTCTACAAGGCAGCTGAGGATGTTGCTCCCTTCGTGGGCAAAATCAGCAATCCGTTTGCTTTTGATTCTGCAGCCGACATCTACAAGAAGGCCCTGGACAAGGCGGGCGTGGTTACTGATGGCATTGACCCCAGTGCATTTGGCGCGATGGTGTCCATGCTGGCACGTCCCCAGGCGATTCCCACGGCGCAGGTTGAGAGCGACCCTCTCAATGATGCCTTGCTGAAGATTAAGTCTGTAAACTAAAAAAAGGAGTGAAGACGAAATGGCAGCTTTTCAGAAAAGCGTAGGCTTTTATAATGAGCCTGCAGTCGCAGGCGACCGGGCTTCTCAGAATCCCACCGTATACATTCCGAAGAATTTTCTTGCAGGTGGCACGGTGAAGGCTGGCGGTTTTGTGTGGAGAGATACCACTAACCCCGGCACCGAAGTAGTTGCTGCTGGCTCTGGTATGCCTCTGGGCTTTATCGAACGCACCATTAACCACGACAACTTCAACATCAATGTTGAGGGCACCATGGCAATCGCAGAGGGCGGCAATGTGACCGTGGCTCAGCGTGGTGACTTCTACGTGGTAGCAGATGGCTCTGTTTCTATCGGTGACAAGCTGTATGCCAAGAGCGCAACCGGCGCACCGACCTTCTCCAGCTCCAGCGCTGAAGACACTGGCTATGTGGCAGTTACTGCTGGCTCCAGCGGTGACTTGATTGTGGTCACTAACTGGTTCGACCGCACTGCAGTCGTTGGCGAAGCTAGCGGCACCCTGTCCGGCACCGGCACCGGCGCTCTCAGTGGTAGCGGCACTGGTACTTTCACCGGCACGGTAACGGTTGACGGTGAGGGCAATGCCTCCGGCACGCTCTCTGGTACTGTGACCATCGCAACTGCTACTGGTACAGTATCCATCCCCGCTACTGGTTCCGTGACTATTTCCTAAGGACAAGGAAGGAGTGAATTGAAAATGGTTGATATGAAACTGGCTCAGGCCAAGGGCTTCTCCTTCGGCGCTGCTACCAAGTTTATGGATTTCAAAGACCCGCGTGCCATGGTCAAGGACGCTGCTGTCCTCGACCCCAACGCAACGGTCCCGGCGTATATGCGCACGTATGCGAATCCTCGAATCATCGAGGTTTTGACTGCAGAGAGGGCTTATCGCAAGATTGCTCCCGAGGTTAAGAACGGCGACTTCACGACCGCCTTCACCCAGTTCCGCTCCATCGAGTTTACCGGCGATACTACGCCCTATGGTGACTATGACGGCAACGGCGTGAGCGGTGTGAACACTGCCTTCCCGGTCCGTGAGCAGTATCGTTTCCAGACCACCATTAAGGTTGGCGACCTTGAACAGAAGATGAACGCTGAAGCAAAGATTGACCTCTTTGCTGAGAAGCAGAAGTCTGCTGCTATCAACATCGACATTGCTTTCAACAAGTACGCTCTCTATGGCGTAGCGGGCAAGGCGGTCTATGGCCTTCTGAATGACCCCAGCCTTAATGCCGCCATCACTCCGATTGTGGTCAACTCCACCCAGACCAAGTGGGAGGACAAGACCGCTAATCAGGAGATGAACGACCTCAACAAGTTGGTTGCTTCTCTCTACACCCAGGCTGCAGGTCACATCGATGACAGCACCCGCACTAAGCTGCTTGTTTCCCCGGCAACCCTTGCCGCCATGAACAAACTTAATGATTATGGCGTGTCTGTCAAGAAGATGATTGCTGACACTTATCCCAACATGACCATCGTGGTGGTTCCCGAGCTGTACAATGCAACTCTTGAGACCTCCACCATGATTCTGTTGGCTGATGAGATTCTGGGCCAGCCGACCGTGGAATTTGGTTATGCCGACAAGTATTATGCCCATGAGATTGTCCGTGACCTCTCCAGCTGGAAGCAGAAGGTTTCCGCAGGCACTTATGGTGCTATCGTTCAGCTTCCGTTTGCAATCGGCAGCATGACGGGCATTTGATGAAAGGAAGTTTGACCATGGCAAATACAGTCACGGTCTTGCTGAATAGTGTTCGTGACATCACTTTCGATGTCACGGATGCTAGCGGCAAGGTCCATTATGTAAAAATCAAAGGCAGCGGTTCTCTTATCCGCAATACTGACGGCACTGTAAGACCGTCCACCCCCCTGCCGGGTGTGGGTGCATACGGCATGACCGTGGTGGACGCAGACCTTTGGGCGCAGGTCGAGAAGACCTATGGCTCCATGAGCCTGTTCACCAAGGGCTTTATCAAGGCCACTACTCCAAAGAATGAGGAGACCGCCAAGGAGGAAATCTCTGCCAAGGAAAACGGCGAGGAGCCCGAGGAGCCCCAGGAGTCCAAGAAGAAGCGCGGAGGCCGTAAGAAAGCCGCCGAGTAAGGAGGGCTTATTATGACTTTCGACATCACAAAATTTCGGACGGTCTATCCTCAGTTTGCAGACAAGCCACCTGATGCAAGCCTCGAATTTATGTGGCAGAACGCTTTGATAATATCCGGCATAGAGCAGGACTCCCGAATCCCTGAAGCGGAGAAGGAGAACCTGCTTTTTATGTTGGTTTGTCACTTGGCAACGCTGGCAGATAGAGGCTCAGCTGGGGCAATGACTTCAGCCAAACAGGGTGAGGTACAGGTGTCCTTTGCGACTCCCACAGCTACAGGTGATGCGGCTTGGTACAACACCACTCCATGCGGTGCGGCCTACTGGCAGATTATCAAGCGGTATCGTCTGGGCGGCCAGTGGTTCCCAGGGAGGAAATGGCTATGAGGGTGGAAGTCACTGGCGGGGACAAGTATGAAGCGGCTTTGGATAAGATTGCCCGCCTAAATGTCAGCGCAAGGGCAGGCATACCTGCAGGCGCAACGGCAACGGATGGCAAGTCTATCCCAGAGTATGCTGTATATAACGAGCTTGGCACCTCACGCATACCGTCAAGGCCCTTTATGCGGCAGACGGTATCTACCCATCAAGATGATTGGCTCCGCACTGTTGAAGGCTCTTTGAATTACAAGGAGATAGACAAGGACGGTGCAAAGAGAGCAATGGGACTGGTGGGGGAGCAGATGAAAGCTCACATACAGGAAACTATCCAGAAGGGCTCTTTTGCACCCAATGCGCCCAAGACCGTAGCGGCCAAGAGGGCAAAGGGCAAGGTAGAGCCTGACCACCCACTCATTGACACCGGGCAGATGCTTGCGTCCATAATTTCGGAGGTGAAAGGCTGATGAATCTTCATGATATAGTAGCCGGGGCCATTGGCTCTGTGAATCCTCACGAAACTGTGACTATATGGCGGTGTACTGGTGTGAGTGTGACTAAAGGCGTTGTCTCTCCTGTATATGCTCCTCTCACAAGAAGGGCGCAAATACAGCAACCCAGCCCTAGCGACCTGCAGCAGAATGAGCGTGTGGCGAGAGCACAGCACAGCCTCAAAGCGTGGATTAACGTCCCTGCTGATACGGTGAACCGCAACGCTCAGACAGCAGGGGACATCATCCAGCGTGACGATGGCACCTGCTGGCTCATTGTGGCGATACGTGAGGCTTACGAGCGGGCAGGCTGGCTGGCTGTCTTATGTGTGGAGCAGCTAGAGCCTCCAGCTGGCGTGGGAGGTGACACAGATGGTGATTGATAACGTCGTTGACTTCATGACAGAGGTCAACGACCTTTTAATGTACATCACTGGTATTCCCCAGGAACGGCTTTTCCGTGGCAATCAGTCAAGGGAAGTCCTGCCCAGGGAAAACGACTATATTGTCTACACGCCTATTACCCAGCAGAGGATTGGCACCAACATTGCCACGCTGTATGCGGAGAATGTACAACCCACACAAAACGCACCTGAGACAGACCAAAAACTGCTGCAGATTGACGTGCAGGTGGACTGCTACGGCTCTAAAGCCTTTGCCTATGCGGAGGGGATAGAGACCTTTGTTGGCTCTCTCAAGTGCATAAACTGGCTGAGACAGCAGAAAATGGGCATACGTGTCCTTTATGCTTCCAATCCTTTGGACGCCACATTAGTGGATGATACCCGCCAGTATGTGACCCGCTATGTGGTGACTCTGAGCCTTGCGGTGCCTGTGTCTGTGACTACGTTGGAGCCGTGGATTGAGGAAATCAATGTTACACCCAACTCAATCAGCGAGCCATATGACCCCGAGGACCCAGCAGACCCGGATGACCCCACAGCCCCCGCCTACGCCAAGGCAGGAGCGCACATAAAAAATGTTGATGTTAATTATGATGTTGACCTTAAAAAGGAGTGATATAAATGGCAATTCCTGCTTCGTATATTGTAGCCATCAATCCCCGGCTCATTCAGGCAGGCGGCAAAGACCTGGAATTTAACGGCCTTCTGCTCGCCAAGAACGCCCTTATTCCCATGTCCAGTCCCGTGCTGCAGTTTGCCAACGCTGATGCGGTAGGAAGCTATTTCGGCCTTGAATCTGATGAGTACAAGGCCGCAAGCATCTATTTCCTTGGCTATAACAATTCTTTTGCAAAGCCCCGCCATCTGATGATCGCGAGGCGTGTTGATGAGGCTGCAGGTGCTTATCTGCGCGGTGCTGCTTTCCGCGGTGACTTGGACGACATCAAGGCTGTGGCCGCTGGAACGCTGACCCTCACCATCAACGGTTCCGAAGTAGCTCTAACCGGGCTGAACTTCAACAGCGTGACTTCCTTTAGTGCGGCTGCTACTGTTATCCAGACGGCTCTGTCCGCTGAGGTAACGGGCGCAACCTGCACATATTCTAGCCTTACTTCCGCTTTCGAGATTGATGGCCCGTCTACTGGAGCAGATGAGACTATCACCTATGCAAGTGGCACGGTAGCCACTCTCCTCAATCTCACGCAGGACGCTGGTGCTGTTCTGTCCCAGGGCTCTGCAGCTCTTACTCAGACCCAGAACATGGCTCTTATTAAGGAGCAGACGCAGAACTGGGTGAGCTTCACCACTCTCTATACTGCCGATCAGGCTGAACATCTTGGCTTGTCCGCTTGGGCCTCTTCTCAGGGCATTGAGTATCTGTATGTAGGCTGGACTGCTGAGGCGGCTCTGCTGGTGCAGGGTAGCACGACTACCATTGCAGACAAAATCAAAGCGGCTGAGTACGGTGCAACGGCTCTCGTCTATGATAATGTCAATATTGCTACCTTCGTTCTGGGCTCCATTGCAAGCGTTAACTGGGAGCGCTATCAGGGCACTATCAACTACGCATTTAAAAAGGTTGATGGCGTAGCTGCAAGCGTGACCGACCAGACGGATGCAGACTTGCTGAACACTAAGGGCGTTTCTTACATGGGCAACTTCGCCACCAGGAACGATGATTTCACGTTCTTCTATGACGCTAAGATGTTCGGCGATTACGGCTATATCGACGCATTTGTGAACACCGTATGGCTGAAGAACGTCATGCAGGTTAGCATCATGAACGGCCTGACCTCTAACGGGCGTGTGCCGTACAACGAGAGAGGCTATGCGCTGATTCGTGCTTGGCTGCAGGACCCCATCAATCGTGCGCTTAACAACGGCACTATTGACCCCGGCGTGTCTATGTCTGAGAGTCAGAAGGCGCAGGTCTACAATGAGACCGGCAAAGACCTCAGCACGGAACTTTTCACAAAAGGCTATGCAATCCTTGTCGAGGATGCAGGCGCAAGCGTGCGCGTAGGCCGTCAGTCGCCTAACATCTCCGTCTACTATACCTATGGCGGCTCTATTAACCACATCGAAGTCGCTTCGACGGCTATTCTGTAAAGGAGGGCTAAATAATGAGCATGGATATTACTTCCGCTAATGCTGTGGTGTCTCTCAGCTGTTCTTTGTTCAGCACCACCCTGCAGCAGTTTAGTGCAGACACCTCTTTTGAGGGTGAGGACGACCAGGTGGCAGAGACTCGCATGGGCGTAGATGGCCAGATGGTAGCAGGGCAGGTGCCCAACATCAAGGCTGTAACTGTTCACCTTGAGGCTTCTTCTCCCTCCATTCAGTTCCTCACTCTGCTCAAGCAGGCCATGGAAACCAACCGCACCATCTATGAGTGCTCTATGGTTATCATGCTTCCGTCCATCGGCAAGCGCATTACTTATTCAAAGGGCGTTCTGCAGAGCGCGAAAGACCTGCCTGATGGCAAGAAAGTGCTTGACCCCACGTCTTGGACTTTCCATTTCCAGGATAAGAGCGTGGAGGGGTAACACATGAGAAAGGAAAACCTCATCACGATTGAGGATGCAGGAGAGCAGAAGCAGTTTAAGGTCCGGCAGATGCCTGCCGCCCAGGGCGAGCGGTTCCTGTTTAAGCTGATTCTGCTCCTTGGTGGCAAGGCAAAGGTGGAGAGCCTGAACAATCCCTTGGCTCTCCTTGGCTCTCTGAGCGACAAGCCTTATGGGAAGGTGCAGGAGCTCCTTGACGAATTGCTCTCCTGTATTGCAAGAGTTAATGGCGGCGTAGAGACTCAGCTGACCACGGACAACGTGGATGGCTTCGTGGAAAGCCCCATGACCCTGTTGAAGCTGAGGGCTGAAGCAATCAAGTTCAACAATTTTTTTCGGCAGGGCGGAGTGACGCCCTTCGACGTATCCAGCGGAGAAACACTCATAAAGCGAAAGGCTTGATTGAGTATCCGACAGTTCCGGGGCTCATTGGCGTGGTGGTATCCAGTGGATTCGCTACGCTTCATGAGCTCCAGACTATTTATTCTTATGAAGATATGATTGACCTGTATGAGATTGTACTGGTCAACAACTATAACGAGCGCAGGCTGATGGAGGTGAAATGATGGCGACGATTATTGATGAGCTTATGATAACCCTTGGCATTGACAGCAAAGATGCCCAGAAGGGCATGAAAGAAGCGGAAAACACGGTCAAGGGCGGCATTAAGAACATCACATCAACCCTGCAGACGGGCCTTTCCTCTGTCAGTGGCATCTTTTCTGGGTTCGGCGCGGCTTTAGTGGGCGCATTTTCCGTGGGGTCGGCGTTTTCCACGTGGTTAGAGCAAGCCGATGACATGGGCGACATGGCGGACCGCGTCCATATGAATATCGAAGAGTTGCAGGGGTGGACGGGCGCGATCGCTAAATTTAAAGGCTCCGCATCCGACTTTGAAAATGACCTCCGCGGACTTAATTCTCAACTGGCTCGCATGGCACTGCTCGGACAGTCAAAAACCGGGAAAATACTGCAATCCTTGGGCATTGATGCAGGCGAACTGGGCCGCCAGCGGGGGGCAGTGGAAGTTTTGGAAGATTTGGCCGATGCTATGGCTCAGATGTCCCCGGATGAAGCAATGTCTGTAGGCCAGGCCATGGGTTTGACTCCTTCGATGATAATGCTCCTCCAAGAGGGGCGAGATGGTATGAAGGAGCTGGTCCGTCAAAAGAAGGAAGATGCACTTTACACCAAGGAAGATGCTGAAGCGGCAGAGGCTTACACAAAATCCCTGGGCAAGCTGAAAAAAGGGTTTATCGGCATAATGGGTGTGCTCTTCAGAACCATCCTCCCTGCTTTTACAAAAGTAGCAGAAGCTGTGGGAAAGTTTGTAAGCTATATCAGAAAGCACCAAACAGCTGTCAAAGCGTTTTTCATCATGCTGGCAACACTCATCATGGGCCTGCTTCTGCCTTCTATTATGGCTTTCTTTTCTGCTCTCTTGACCAATCCCATAACGTGGGTGATTCTTGCTTTGGCGGCTCTTGCGGCTGTCATTGAGGACTTGATTGTCTGGCTCGAAGGCGGGGATAGTGCCCTCGAGGATTTTTGGACTGAGCTATTCGGAAGCCGTGAAGAAGCCAAAGAACTGTTTACAGAGATAAGGGATGCCGTTCAAAAGTTCGTTGATGAATCAATTCCAAAACTAATGGAATTTAAGGACGACATAAAAGACCTTATCGACACTATCAAAGAGCTTTGGAACGAACTGACAAACTCGACACCGTGGCAGATTCTTACTCATAACGTCCTGCAAACCCGACGCGATCAGGCCAATGCTATGCAGGAAATGGCCGAGGACGTTAAGCGAACGGTCGGCGGCGCCATCGAAAATAATTATGGTGGCGGCGGTGGCGGTGGCTTTGAGATTGACCCCATCGGTGACGCTCTCGAGGCTTTTAATCAATCCATAAGGGATGAAATGAATAACACTTGGGAGTGGATAAGCAACCAGGTGCAGGACACCATCAATTCCGTCATTGAAGAAGTCAGTAGCTCATGGGAGAGTGTGAAAGAAGCCATCACAGACGTCTGGGAGGGGCTTGTCACGGCTCTGCAGGAAGGGCTGACAACTTTCTTTGATTTCGGGTCTGAAATCCTTGAGAATGTTCTCGATGTTGCCAGCAGGACATGGGAAGAAATCCAGAAGCGGTTTGAAGAAGCCATGAAGGCTTGCATGGACGCCTGGGGAAGATTCTCTTCTGCCGGCATTTCTGCCATAACTTCGCTTCTTGGGCCGATTTCAAACCTTGCCAGCAGCATCCGAGATAACATCATTGGAGCCATTGATGATGCGTCTATGAGGTGGCAGAGCTTCCAACAGGAAGTGGCTATGGGTTCTGCGGCAATGGCCGCTAGTGCTGCAGATTATAGCAGAGCAGGGAATTACAGTAGTACCAGCAACACAGAATGGAATGTAACCCTCAACGGTGTAGCGAATGGACAGCAAGCGGCGTCTGATTTCCGCAGTGGCGTGGGAAGCAGGTTTAGCGGCACCCAGGCTAATGCTGGCGTGTGGTAAGTGAGGAGGTGGACCCATGGCTATATCAGAATTTTTGCCAGGGGCTGCTACAGCTGACCCGTATGCAGTGGGCGGCGGTTTTGGTAGTGGCCTTTTTGAATCGTCTGCCAGTAAACCTCAGTACATCCTAAAAATTCAGCCCGAAGGCGACGGGGGAACAGAAGGAGGTACCGAGAGTACAACCACCGGGCTGGTAGGCACAGATAGTAGCATATCTTTTCATTCCATGCTTGAGATGAGCGCCAGCGAGTCATCTCGCCTGCCTGAAGAGCCCATAGAACAAGGCTCGTTTGCTACGTACAACCGTACTGTAGAGCCCATTACAATGACGTGTAGACTGGGGCTACAGGGTAAGCCCTCAGAGATTCAAGACGTTATCGCGCGATTGCAGGAGCTCAAGAAAGGCACTGAAAAGCTGACCTTCATCCTGCCCATGGCAAGCTACGAAAATATGATGCTGGAGTCTTTTGATTATCGGCGAGATGACCACAGCGGGCACAATGTTTTGATTGTAGATGCGAGGCTTAAAGAAATCAGAGAGATTGAGGACCAGAAAACCACGTCATCTGTCACAGAACCCGAACCGCCCCCAGTAGCGGAAGAAAGTGCGGCAGATGGGTCTTGCTGTAGTGAAGTCGATTGTGGCGAAGTGCAAAGCTACGACCCCAGCGCTTACGAAACCACTTCTGCAGAAACTGAATCAGGCGGACGTAGGTCATCCATCTTGCACGACGTTTTCGGGAAAATTTAGGGGGGAGCAAATGAAAAAGATTCCATTGCAAGCTATTCCCTCTCAAAAAGTGCGTGTGGTGCTTGACGGCCAAAACGTGGTGCTGTCTTTTTATTATCGCTTCGGCAACATCTACGCTGACATAATCTGCAATGACAGCATAGTCCAAAAAGGGGCTGTCTGCAGGAACCGTGTCAACATCGTACAGATTGCCAACATCACCTTTGATGGCGGCCTGTACTTCCTTGACCTTTTGGGCGACTCTGATCCTCAGTACAAGCTATTGGGGCAGAGATACATCCTCATCTATGTGGGGGATGATGAAGCCCTGCCTGGGGGGCTGATGTCATGAAGCTAAAGACCATCAAGACCACCATCATACTTGGTGAAGGGCAATTTGCTGACGGTGATAACACCAAAATTATCGAAGGACTTGCCACAACTGTAGATGTGCAGAAAAATGGCCAGCCCGACAAGCACACAGCAAAAGTCTCCATTGCTGGCATCAAACTAGAGGACATGGAGCAAATGACATTCCTTGCCTTCCGCCCGCTGCAGAAGCGCAAGAACAAAATCTTGATTGAGGCGGGGAACCAAGGCGAGGAGCTGGCCATGGTATTCAAAGGGGACATTGTGAGCTCATTCCCCGAGTTTTCAAACGCCCCTGATGTGACGTTTGAGATTGAAGCGATCACAGCAGGATGGAGCTATCAGATTGCCGATTCTCCCACCAGCGTAGATGGCGAGGCAAACGCTGCAGACCTGGTCAAGCAATTTGCCAAAGAAGCAGGCTTTGCTTTCGTCAACAACGGCATCACTGCCGTGGTACGCAATACCACCTATAATGGGAGTCCCGTTCAGAAGGCGCAGCAGGTAGCGGCTGAAATCAATGCAGAGCTACTGATTGATGACGACACATTCACGCTGCAGCCATGGGGCCTGCCTCGTGGTGATGCGGTCCTGCTCAATCCCTCATGCGGGCTCATTGGCTATCCTTCTTTCACATCTGATGGCGTGTCTGTAAGGTGCTTCTTTGACCCTAAGTTACAGCTTGGCGGGCAGGTCAAGATTGAAAGCATTGTGCCGAAAGCCTCAGGCTACTGGAAGATTACAAGGCTTTCCCATTCCCTCTCTGCTTACACAAGCGGTGGCGGGGAGTGGTCATCTACCTTCGATGCGATTTGGCTC
>JAEIGA010006074.1_pt1 | contig 18387 bp, 34 predicted proteins | sample 9270691 | NCBI WGS metagenome assembly JAEIGA01 (sample SAMN17057246, study PRJNA624740) | gut metagenome | biome: biome; isolation source: fecal sample | host: Bos grunniens | place: China: Xizang | collected 2019
ATTAACATTTTGGGTGAATCGGATTCAATATGTATGGGTGATTATGACCAGGACATCACTGTTTTGACATTCAAGTTCAAACGTAATTTGACACAGGAAGAAATTGATATGCGTAATTGGGAAAAGGAAAACGCAAAGAAACGTCAAATTCTAAATCTTCAGAAACTCATTCGTGATAATATTGAAGATACACGAGATTATCTTAAAGAACTTGGATTTACAATATCCGAGCGACCTGTAATGAAACACGATTGTGTAATGAAACACGATTGTGTAATGAAACACGATTGTGCTGAAGGAATAACTAAAATGTTTTGTGATGAGTCCGATAATTTTACTGAACTCAGTAAAGCTCGACACGAATATATGAAAGAAAATAATGAATAGTTATGGTTGGTGAATTTGAACGAAAATTAGTTAGGAAATATATTGAAAAAAATATCCTGATTATAATTGGTCATTCTATGTAATAAAGGACGATATTATGACTATTACTTGTAGAGACAATGATAATAATCTAAAGGAAATTTGTGTAACACTGGATGATTTAATAAAGTAATATGAGTATAACTTGTGTAAAACGAAATAAAGATTATAAGAAACGCAAATTGGTTTTTTATGATGATAAACGAAAGGTGTGTGAAATTGAACCTTGGGAAGGATGGATTTGTTTTAATAAACTACTAAATGAGGTAGAACATAAGATTTGTCGTATAATGGCGATGAAAAATCTTTATTGGTTGTTAGGTTGTGGTTGTGAATGGGAAGATTGGGTTAAATCAATTTGGTATGTGGAACATGGACACGGTGTTAATGGTGTTCCTATTGATTCTTCATCAATGTTTTATAGTAATTTTGAAATAGATGTTGCAGTAAATTCTTTTTATAATGTGGAATAAATTTATAAATATTTTCAAACAATACCGAGTTGATACATATAAAGATATTGTATTTTGGGGTATTTGTTTTGTTTGGTTAACTGGTAATTTTGTTGAATGGGTTATTACAGGACACGCAATTATCAACAATATGGCATGGGTATTGATTATGTGTATTGTTAATTTAGTTAAATTATATAATATACGATTTAATAATTGGTTAAATACTCCTTTATTTAATAAAAATGACGTATAAGGAAAAACTTGAAAATAAAATGAATATTAAACCTTTCGCATTGTTTCGACTTGTGAAAGATAAATATCACGATGATAGTTCTGAACCATTTTATTCATTTTATGATGGTGATTGGTTCTGTGGATATGATGAAGGTGGCGCGCCAGTTTTTAGTGGATATATTGATGATGCAGAAGTAATTGATAATGACGAATACGGTAATAAGGTTCTTCATCATTTAGTTGATTTATATAAGGAAAAGAAAATTGGTTACCAACATATATTTGTTCAGGATTATAATGAACTAAATAAAAGTACAGCATATTTACAGCATTGGCCTAATTATCGTTATGGAAGTAATAATTGTATTATCCCATTTAAGGTATATAAGGACCCATCAACTCGGTATATAGCGGATGAAACACTTGCACAACATAAAAAAGAAAATTACATTGATATAATTTGTTCTGAAATTCGTATTAAGAATTGGAGAGAACCAAATGAGAACGAATACAATTTTATGTATTCTAAAGATTGGCGAATGTTGGAACATATATTTATGCGTAATCGTGGACGAAGAGATTTTGATGTATTTATTGTAGACAGACATATTAATAAACATTTATATAGATAGTATTATGCAGTTCTTGTATCATTTTGTTAAGATTGATGGGGTTTGGTATCTTAAGGCTGAAAACAAACACGACATTATAGATCATTTCAATGTTATAATGAAGCGTGAGTTTAAGGAAGGGTTTTATGACCGTATGGATAACATTGTTATTTGTAAAGGTATTGATGGTGAACATATGTTTATTGGTCATCCTACCGCGCCTTGGAGTAAAGCAATTGAATGTTATATGCAAATATGGGAATGTTCTTGGATTGAGGCGGCAAATAGATTAGAGGAAGAAACACTTCAAAATAGATTAAAAATGTTTGAAAATGGCAAACTTATTTATTTACGCGATGGTTTGACATATACTGCATTTTATAATATGGAACCTAAAATTGAAGACGAATGTTACAAGGTAGAAATGGAATTCCCTGCACCAGAAAAATATACAAAAAATGATATTCGTTTGATACAATGGAAGGATGGAAGTCATTGGTATGCAAAAATTGGTCGTGAAGATGTTGTCTGGGCAGGTAAACAGAAATGGGACACTAAAGAGGAAGCAAATAGTGCAGCACAAAAGTATTTTAATGAAAATTATGGTGAAGAATAATAAATAATATAATATGAAAGAACTATATAAAATTGAAGATTATGATGCTTATATAAAGGCAGGTGTTGTTTCATTTGAAACCGCAAAGGATCTGTCATTTTATTATCCTCGTAGGACACGATTATCATATTATTCTCGTGAAGCATTGAAGGAGGATATTCCTGATAAGTACAAAAAGTATGAAGATTGGTACCCACACGAAATTCGAGATGAACTTGGCGAGGATATTTGTGAACTTATTTTTGAACGTGTTTGGGGTCTTCACGAAATGGGATGTTGTAACAAAGAGTTTCCTGAAGTATATGCTGCACCAACATTTCAGGAGGTTATTGATTGGATGATTGAGGATAGAGGTATAATTTTGTCTGTTGCGTTTCTTAATAAAAGTAGAAAATGGGTATATCGTTCACAGGCATTGCATGGTGAATATTTGAAGAGGACTGATTTTATTGAATGTTATACATCAAGTGAAAAATTTGATACCTGGCAGGAAGCAATGGATTTTGGTATTCGAGAAATGCTTTTGAATACAAATTCTGAAAGTATTATAAAAGGTAATTGGAATAAATAATGGAAATTAAAATGTGTGCAATGTCTGATTTACATGGTAAATTACCTCAAATCAGACGAGAAGTAGATATATTGTGTATTTGTGGGGACATTGTACCTTGTGAAATACAGTACGATTTTGACAAATCACTTGAATGGTTACAAACAACATTTTATAATTGGATAAAGGAAAGTCCTGTTAAGAATGTTGTTATGATTTGGGGTAACCACGATTTTATTGGAGAGAAATTATACGAAGATGGTATAACAAATATGTCTGAATATATATTTGGGACAAACAATAATATTCACATATTGGTTGACCAAAGTGTAACTATAGAAGGTATAAATTTTTATGGAACATCTTGGTGTCCTAATTTGAGTTCTTGGGCATTTTATGGGCCGTCTTCATTTCTTAAAGAAAGGTTTGCAAAGATACCATATAATACTGATATACTTTTAACACATTGTCCACCAAAACATGGACAACAAGGTGTTGTATTACAACCTGGGTGGAATTATCTTAAGAATTTTGGATGTGAAGAACTTGAGGATGCAATTCAAAAAATATTTGCAGTAAAGTCTTTAACAACAATAATACTTAGTGGACATATTCATTCAGGTAACCATCAGGTTGAGGTTGAAGGTGGTTATGTATATCGTAATGTATCTTTGCTTGATGAAGATTATAAAATGGTTTACAGTCCTGATTATTTTACTTATTTTGTATGATAACTATTAGATTTGGGTATTGTCCACCCAATCCGGGATGGAAACGAAAAATTAAATGGAATTGGTTTACTGATTATAAAAGTGCGATAGAATTTGCATATGATAACAATTGGTTTAATGATATTTGGGTATCATATAATGGGCAACGATATATGAAATTATCATTTGATAAATTATGTGAATTATGGGAAATAGAAAAAAATACAGAGGTTATATAATTTTAGGTTACAGTATTGATGAAGAACGATATATGGGTTATGTCGAAAATTCATTCAGTATGGGCGTATCACATTGCCGAGTAAAGGTTTATAGTGAGATTAAAGGTGGTACTGATAATTGGAATCAATACGGTTATAAATCACCTAATAATATGCTTTGGGATTACTGTAGAAAAACAGCAGAACGATTGAATCGTAATGGATATTATGGAAATACGATTTGGAAAGCATATCGTATCAATTCAAAACATTGTCCTGTTAAGGTTGATATGAGTGAGTTGATGTTATATAGAGCAAAAAAAATAGATCTTAGTAAATATTCAATTCGTAATCATTGTTTTATAGATAAATGTTCTGAAAATCGCATTTTGCCAGTTGAATTATAATAAATACGTATCTATATTAAATATATACAACGCCTGTTAGCATAATGGATGCAGTTAACGAGTAGATTGTGTCCGAACAACTCTAAGATGAGGCAGAGGTCTAAAACGAAGCAATACATAATAATAGCAAATAAAAGTGTAGCTAAGTTTTATGAAAGGAATATGAGATTATATGTTCTTAATTGCTAAATCCCATATAATAATTGTTCCTTACAGTGTTCAAAAGACATCGGTTCGAATCCGGTGCAGGCGACAAAGGGAATGATTAGTCATTCCCTTTTTTGTTAATAATTCTTATATAAAAAATGAATAAAAATCATTTTTTTCTATATTAAATTGTGATTAAAATTAATGTCTATGTCAATGAAAATGAAGAATCTTTCTTATGCTGAGGCAATCGCGGCAATGCAATCAAAGTTTAAAGTACGTCATTCATCTTGGGAAGATAAATATTTGTCTCCCGAGTCAGTCGTTAGTGTTGCCGAATCAATGTCGAATGATTGGGTAATTGATCCTGATGCATACGACCCTGTGTTTGAAGATATGAAGGACTGGGTATTTTATGATTTAGGCTTTAGTCATGACAGACAGTCTCGTTATTATCCACAAGAAAATGTTCGTTCATATTTTGACTTGTGGCAAATAATTGATAGTCATTTGATGAATAGACATAGTGTTGTTGAATATAACGAGTATTACAAACGATTGATTGAGTTTATTAAGGAAAACGAATTACTTAAGTAACAAATATGGTAACCGTAAAATTTATTTGTGCAGGTAAATTGGTTGACCAGTTTGCCGCAACTAATGACGAGGTGTTTGTTTTTTTCAAAGGTTTAAAAAATCATAAATACGAAAAGGACGGTGATAATTATATTATGAGCGATTGTGTTTATAATATATTTGATGAGGTTGTAACAGTCACTTTGAAAAGAGATACGAAATTCTTGTATGATGTATTTATTCCAAATTATAATCAGTCAATAATTGAACAATTGGAATATATTGGGTATGCAAAATCTGATGTTGCTGGAAGTGGTAAACATTTGATTACTAGTCATAACGGGTATTTTTATTTCACCGATAACGATTATTCTGATGGTGGTATGGGTTATGTTGCTGAAGGTACTAAGGCACTTGCAATTGCTGCGATAACTAATGATACTGATAGAAATCAATGGTTTATTTTTCCTAACGGGCATTGTGAATTTTGTGAAGGTGATTCAGCAATTGATGAGTGGGGTGATTTTGAAGACACAGAATATCCTCGAAAAATGACAGTAAACGAAATTTATTCAAATATTTATTAAAATGAAAAATTGTTATATTTGTTTACCTATTGCCGGAAGAGAACACGATATATTTGAACGCGCAGAAAAGGCCAGACAAGAAATTGTTAAAATGGGTTATAATCCTATTTCACCTCTTGACCTTAATGAAATTGGTGAGGAGGAATTGAAAGATCATACATTGTTAGCAAAAACTGCATGGTATATGGGTAGAGATATTCAGACAATTATTGAGCATTGTGATGCAATTTATTGTTGTGAAGGTTGGGAATACTCAAAGGGATGTAATGTTGAGCGTGAATGTGCAAAACAATATAATAGAGAGATTTTATATCAGATGCCGTATGATACTCGTCTTGATACAACATTGTATAATGCCGTTTTACAAAAACATTTTGAAATGTGTAATAGGTTTTGTAATTTTGTCAGAAGCGAGAAACAAGGCTTACAATCAGATGCATGTAAAGCAATGTTGGACCTTATAAATAAATTTGAAGAATTTGTTGAAAGGTATTTTGATTTAGAATATAATAAGGAAACACATATATACAATTTCAAAAAATGAACGCGGAACGTAAAAAACAATACGATATAGTATATATGAAAATCGCTAAATGTGTTAGTGAGCTTTCATATGCAAATAGAAATAAAGTTGGGTGTGTTATTGTATCGGGTGATGGGCAACTAATTTCACAAGGTTTTAATGGAACACCTTCAGGATATGATAATTGTTGTGAAGAGGTAATGTGTGATTGTAAATGGATTCATGGTTGTCAAAAAAATGCTGAACCAATTGAAAAGGTATTGAATGTTGAATATTGTAAAGATTGTAAATTTTGTCATTTGACCACAAAAAAGGAAGTACTTCATGCTGAGTCAAATGCAATATCAAAATGTGCAAAGTGGTATTCTTCAACAGAAGGTGCAACATTATATGTTACATTAAGTCCTTGTTTTGAATGTGCAAAAATGATTATTCAAGCAGGTATTAAACGAGTATGTTATTTGGAACAATATAGGACAACTGAAGGTTTGGATTTTCTTAAGAAAAATAAAATTATTGTAGACCAAATAGAAATATGAAAAATTTAGATATATTTATTTGTGCTTATAAGAAATTTGATTGTCCTGTTAATGATGAATCATATAAAATTTTGAGTTTAGGGAATAACACCGAATTATATGGTGATAATATTTATAGAGATGATACATTAGATAATGTTTCTGACCTTAACTTGTTTTATAGTGAATTGTCTGGATATTATTGGGTTTATAAAAATTATGATATAAAGGATTATATAGGATTTTGTCATTATAGAAGATACTTTACATTTTTCGATAATGTCACAGATATGGACAATGAAGATTGTGATATTATTGTTCCATCACCTTTAATATTATCTCAAGATAATATGTATAATCAATATAAAAGATGTCATAATATTGAAGATTTGGAATTTGTAGCAAAACTTATGATTGACAAATATAATGTACCTAAAGAAGTAGTTATAGAAACATTACATTCTAGTCAAATATTTTTTTGTTTTAATATGTTTGTTACATCAAAAGATATATTTAAGGAATATTGTGAATTATTTTTCAATATTTGTAATGATTATTTGAATCATTATAATATAAAAACACAAAACGATATAATTGAATTTGTAACCCAAAATAAAGAAAAATATTTAAAGGAAAAATATCCGGGAAATGATATTAAATACCAATCAAGAATTGGTGGTTTCTTGTCAGAACGAATTTTTAATATTTTTGTAAAATGGAAACAATTAAAAATTAAGGATGTTGGTGTTAATTTGACTGAAGTAAAATATGAACAAAAATTACAAAATGATTTTATATGATAGACGAAGCAAGTATAATCCCGTACAGTAATAATTGGCGCACACAGTCAACACCACAAATAAATAATGTTTCACAAAATAACTTTAAGGGCGAATTTGAATTGTCATTGTTTTTTCATTTACAGATGATACAAAATGACGGCGGTAATGTTATTGAAGAACTTGATAAAATGATACGGAAGTATCCTAAACAAAATATAGATAGACAGAAATATATTGATTATTTTATTAGACCGATTTTTGAATAATTTATATAAATGATTTTATGAAAGATTTTTTTAATACTGTAAATGGTTTATGTTTGATAATTTTGTAAATTTGGTTAGTAATTTCTAATATTATATATTGGGGTGAAATTTACGCAGGAATTAGCAATTGTTGTGTTATTGTTGCGTGTTTTGTTATCAATCTTCTTGTATATTTTAATTGCACTAAAAAGTTTATGTTTAAAGAATTGTTTAAAATAAATAAGGACGAAAATGAAGAACTTGATTAAGGATTTTACTAACAAAATTAAGAGTTGGTTTGAAAGTAAACCTATTTGTATTCACGATTGGTATTTATATAAAGTATGGGAAGATGCTGGGTATGAATACAAAGGTGATACTGTAATGGTTGAACGAATATATAAAATTTGCGATAAATGTGGTAGAAAGGTTAGAGTATGAAAAATATAAGTGAATTATATAATAATTTTTGGAAAAATCCCCGATATGAATATTGTTATATAGCTGTTGATATACACGGTACAATATTTAAGCCCTCATTTGAGAAGGAAGAAACATATCAGTATTATCCAATGGCGAAACAATGTTTACGATTGCTTTCACAAAATCCAAAGGTAAAATTGATTTTATGGTCAGGATGTTATACTCATAATTTTATGAAGTATATTCAAAAGTTCGAGTCCGACGGTATTAAATTTGATTATATAAATAAAAATCCTGAATGTACTAATTCGTCTTATGCATGTTTTGATAGTAAGTTCTATTTTGATTTAGGGATAGACGATAGGTTTGGATTTGACGCACGAACTGATTGGAGAGATTTTTATACAACATTGTTACACTTAAATATAAATAATTATGACAGTTTTTAATGTAGTAATAACAGGTGGGGAATATGAAGAATATTGGGCATACATAGATGTTTGTTGTGCAAGTAAACAATTAGCAGATGAGTATGTTGAAAAAAAGAAACAGTTAAACAAAAAAATTGAAGCAAAGGAAGATGAGTTTAATAAATTATTTAACGAATTCTGTAACGAAATTGATGCAGATGGCAAACCGTATTTTAACGCATACGGGGAGTCATTCGAGAATTTTATGAATAAACTTGAATCATATAAAGAACGAAATGAAACAATACGAGCATTTCTTGAAGCGTATGATATAACATTTATTCGACATTTGCACGACTGGTTTATCCGCGATTGTATGCTTGGTAATAGCTGTCGTTCTTGTAATATTAGATATAATGTTATTCCTATGCACGTTGTAAATTCACTTTTAGAAGTATCAGAAAATCTATGAAAAGATTTAAAGAAATAAAAAACACAATAAAGGAAGGTGTTGAAATGTTTTGGGACGGATTAAAGGATGAAATTAGTGATATTAAAAATATTAAAATATCATTGAAATGGAAAATTATCTTTTGTAGTGTATTTACATTTGGGATAGTTTCATTGGTATATCCTCCTATTTTTATATTTACAATTGCTCTATTGTGTTGGGTGGCGATTGTTAGTATTCCGATTATTATAATTGGTTTAATTGTTATATTATGTAGTTTGTATATAATATGCAACTTGATTGAAACAAGATATCCTTATTTGGGTGCTTTGTTATCGGGTTTAATTTCAATTGTGTTTATTATAAGTGGTATATATGCAATATGGCATTGGGTATTGCCTGACGCATTTTCATCACTTGGACAAATTATAAATGATATATTTTAACATTATGAAAGTTTTTATTGTAGAAAAATACGGTGGTCAATACGAAGATTCTTGGGAATATATAGATAAAGTATTTGATGATGTTAAAAAGGCTGAGGAATATATTGAATCAGATAAAAAAATAATAAAATCATTTTGGGATAATAAGAAGGAGTTTTCTGAATTATGTGATAGAATCATGAAAGAAAATACTGATGACCAAGGATATTGGAAAGAAGGTGTTGATGTTTCAGATTTCAAATGGTTATATAGTTTTGAAGATGATGATGTAAGAGAAAAACAATTTCTTAAGGTATTTAATGAAAAATATCCTGATTATGTAAAACGATTTGATACTGAGTATCTTGTCCAAATGTATCATTTCCTTATCACCCAGTCTAATATATATCACGAAGAACCCGATGATTGGTCGGCAACTAAAATAAATTATAGAATAATTCCAAGACAGGTTTATTAATAAAAATACTATAAAATTATAATACTATGAGCGATTACGAATATCACAAAGGAAAACTTAAGAGAGTTAATTTAGCTGAATTTGATAATGACAAAGAAAAGTATTTTGAGGCACGATACCGTTATGAGTTTGGAGCATATGAAGACCGCCCGAATGGTATGACCGAAGAAGAAATTCAGGAAGCATATCAACAGTCTGTAGAAAACAAGTATCGTAGAAGAGGCCCTTGGGAAGACTTATGGAAAAGTAATACTGATGATTATGATGGTGTAATAATAATAGGTGACGATATTTGGGAGGTGGCCGATATTGAACTTGATGATAATGAAGATGTATATACCAAGGTATCTGATGACGAATACGAATATTATACATCATTTTACAACGGAGGTTGCGGTTTAGGCGAAGCACTTGAATATGGTCTTAAAAGTGCATTAAAACGAGATAACAAGTAATTTATAATGAATATGACTGTAAAGGAACTAATTGAGAAGTTGAAACAATATGATGAAAATCTTGAAGTTGTAGGTGTAAATAGTATTGAATATTATTATAAACCAATAACTGAAGTTGTCGAAAATGGAGGCGCCATAAGTGCACTTCAAACAGGTTATAAAAATACTATTAAAATAAATTGATTAAAGATGAATTTATATACAATTTTACTATTTTAATATGTAATTTTTAATAACACTTATTATGACAATAGGAGATTTATACAACAAAATTGAGAGATGGCCTGAAGATACAATGAACTTCAGAATCATAGATGTATTCAGTTGGCGAGGTATATATGCCGAGGCCGCTGCAGAAATTTCCACTGAACGAACATTGAAACAAGATAATTTGAATATGCTTGATGAAGCAATCAAAGTTACTCATGAGGGTTGGAAAGGTGGAGAGTTTGAGTATGATTTTTGTACTGAAATTCATTTTGAGTGTGATCCTGGGTCTTATACCAATGGACAGTATCTTAATAACTTTTTGTTAAGAAATGCAAATGAATATGTTGTACAATATATATTTGGATAATTATGAGTTATATTGAAACTGCAGAAAGTTTATCTGGAAATGAAAAATACGCCATCGGCAATATAGTCGATGGTTTAATTACATTTTTACGGGAAACAAAATATCTAGATTATGATGAAGAAATTATTGCATTTCTTGTAAAAGTATATAAAGATGAACGAAATCTTGATATTGAATATCTTATAAAGGAATTGCAAAAACTATTATAAACCAATAATTGATATATTATGATTTTTAAGAATATTGAAGATGAGGCATTGTATTATCGTAGTCTCGCTGATTATCGTTTAATGCCTAATGGTTATATCATCGTTATGTGTGATGGTAGAAGTTTTTCAAGTTGGGTTAAGAAGGCTTTTAAGTTACCATTTGATGATGAGTTTATTGATATGATGAATAAGACTTGTGAATATGCTTGTTCAAGAATTAGTGGTTGTGTATTAGGTTATACTCAATCTGATGAAATGACATTTATTATTAAGAATGAAAATACTGAAGATTGTTTCTTTGGTTATCGTTTGTGTAAGTTGCAATCAATTATTGCTTCAATGGTAACAGGTAAGTTCAATCAATTGCTAATGATTCGTGCTTTAGAAATGTTCAAAAATAATGAACCCGCATATACACTTGAATATTGTAAACTTGCAGAATTTGATTGTAAATGTTGGAATGTTCCAAATGAAGATAAAGCAATTCAGTGGTTGATTTATCGTCAGAATGATTGTATTAGAAATTCAAAACAACAGTTTGCTCAGTATTATTTTTCACACAATGAATTGAAAGGTAAGAAAACTGATGAACAAATTGAAATGGTAAAGAATGAAAAGGGTATTGATTGGCACGATTACCTTTCAAAATATAAATATGGACGTTATATTGTTAGAGTTGTTGAAGATCGTGGATTTGAATCAGGCAATCCTATATTGCGAAAACAATGGAAACAAATAGATGATGTAACTACACTTAATGACGCAGACTTTAGAAAACATATTAGGACAATAATTCAAAATGTTTATTGTTAAAGTTCGTAGTTTTCCCGAAATTCGGGTAATAAAATTTATTATTGATTAAAAGAAAAATATTGTAATTATATATATGAAAACTATTGCTGTTTATTATATTGCAACTGATGTATATTGTGAATTATTTAAACCATTTATAGAATCATTACATAATTTTATGCCTGACTGTAAAAAGGTTGTGGTTCTTTTAACAAATGGATTACACGAATATGAAGGTTATAATGATACAGAAAACAATATTGTTATTGATAGACGAGAACTAACACATTATCCTTGGCCTATTGTTACATTGTATAAACACTATTTGATTAACGCAAATAGAATAGATTGTGATTATGCGGTTTATTTTAACGCAGATACTGTTTGTAGAGAATATGATTGGGCCGCTAACCCATTTAGTGATACTAAGATAACATTATCAACACATTCAACGTGTCGTGTTGAGGAATCAACAATTAAGAAAATGGCTTTCCAATATTGGGGTAAAACTTGTGATAATTCAAATTATGCAGAATTGATAAAGGATCCTGATGTACAAAATAATCTATATATACAAGCTTCATTCTTTTTCGGCCCAGCAGATAATTTCTTTAAAATGTGTAAGGAAATAGCATTTATTGTAAATGATGATATGTTACATAATTTCTGTTTTCTTCGTTGGCACGATGAAACTTATATGAATGTTTGGGTATTAGATAATTTAGATAAAGTTGACATTCGAGAACGTGTTATGTCATGTTTTTCTGATGGTGCGTTCTTTAAATCAAATGCAAAGAAAATTGTAAAATGGTGAACATAGTTTCACCATTTACTATATTAATATTATATGGTGCACGAAACATTTATAGAAGATTATAAATATCTTGATAAACAGATAATTAAATATTTTGAAACCATTATAAATAATTTAACAGATAACAGTCATTCATTTAATCAACTTATACATTGGTTTGTAAATGAAGATGGCAAAATTGTTATCGAATATAAAAATTATTTTAATGGTGAAATAAATGAAGTAATTCTTAATATTGATAGTTTAATTTAAATAATTATGATTTGGACGCTTCAACATTATAATAACAAAATATCATATCAGTATCTTAAAACTTTTGAAATAACAAAAGATATTGGTGAAATTGTACCTAATTTTGGTACATACGTATGGATGTACGATATATATTTTATGTCAGATTTAACATTACGAATTGACCTAACAGTAATAACACCTGACAATAAATATGGTATTAGACAATGTTTTACACACAATCATTTATATCAAGTCCCGATTAGTGTTAAAGATTTTGCAACAGTGATATTTGAACGTTTATGTGAAGAGTTAGATTATAAATTCAATGTTGAAATATTTGATGATGAAGCAAAAGAAAAATTTAAAGAACTATTTATTGTAGATTTTTGGAAAGTTTTTGAACGAGAATATTTTAATGTAATAGAATAATATGACTACAATTGAAGATTTATATAAATACGAAAAGACACATAATGAACTAGAAAATATGTGTTATAGATTTTGGTCTGAAAAGGCATATTCCGGATATGAGGAATATGGTGGGTTTGAATTATGGGAAGAAGGAAAAGTACGAATATATTATACATTTACAAATCATTGGGACGAACCTGATGGTGATGATTTAATTGTAACATTTGAGGAATTGTTTAATTTTATATAATATATTCCTACCTATAATAAAGATGATGATAAGTTAAATGCATCAGGTAAATGTATAAAACGAGGGCTGTATCAAACAAAAAATTCGCACTATATTAACGCTGATATAAATGGGAGGCTTAACATAATGTGAAAATATTTAAATGTAGCATCTGACTATATAATAAATGGAAGATGTAGAGGGTTCGTAGTTAACCCATATCTTGTTACTTTTAAGTAACAATATTAAAAGATTAAAAATCTATACTATAAATAATTCTATATAATATTTGAATTTCTTTAATCTATTAACTATATATTATTGGTTGATAATTTATAACGAAATTAAATGAAGAAAAAGGTAATTTTTGTTGATATGGATGGGGTCCTTTGTGATTATGAGGGGCATTGTCGTGAGTTGGGTGTCGGCGTTGATGAGACCGACGGAATCAATGGTTTCTTTCTTGATTTGAAACCTTTGCCTGGTGCGCTCGAGGCATACAGGAAATTAAATAAAGTTCACGATGTATATATTCTTTCAACTGCACCTTGGGATAATGTTACTGCATTGAGCGACAAAAACGCATGGCTGAAGAAATATTTGCCTGAGGCATATAAAAAGGTAATTTTTACTCACCACAAAAACTTGTGTATGGGTGATTATTTAATTGATGACCGAACAAAAAACGGTGCTGGAAAATTTACTGGAGAACTAATTCATTTCGGTACAAATAAATTCCCTGATTGGGACGCCGTGCTAAAATACATTGGAATTTAATTATGTCATTTTTTGATTTACTAAAGAAAATATTTAAAGGAAACGATAATGATGATTTATTTGTCCCTGTTGAGGCTGTAAAAAAACCAAAAAAGGAAAAACACACGCCCCCAAAAGATGAATACACAGCTTTATTTAATGAACACTCATCTGTATTAGAAATAGTTATTCCTGAATCAACGGTAGAAGAATCAACTGAACCACCAACTGAAGTGTCATCTATACAGGATAAACTTAGTGGTTACAAACCAATTAACCCTTACAAACCAATTAACCCCAATAATTTTATTGAATTACGAAAGTATAACACAACATATATTATAAAGGTTGATAAATCAATGCAGGATAAAATGTATTATAAGTTTATCATATATCTAAATTCAACACCAGGAAATTCTGCATACGGTTTATCTTCAATGCGTGTTATACAAGGAAGTACAATATATGAACAACCATTTTCTTTGTGGCAGATTGTTATTGAACGCGAATTGTATGAATTGTTTAAACTGCACAAATCACGAATTGGTGAAGAACTAAGCAATGATATGAAAATTAATATATTGAAAGAAGTTAAACAATTAGCTGTACAACATTGAATTTTTCGTTAAGTATGTCTATATATTGATGTACTTAACGATTAAACATTTTAAATATGAAGTATTCTGACGTAGTAAATTTTGTTTCTGAGACACGAAGTAAACATTATGTTGTTATCGAGAACGGTAAAACAAAGCATTATCGTTTGTTTGTAACAGACGGCATTTTGTGTGAGTATAAAAAAGGTTCAAAACGATATGGTTTCCCCGTTAATGCAGATCTTACATTATGGGAATCAATTACTACTGCCGACTCAAAACCTGTCGCCGAGAAGTTGAGAAAAACAATGAAAACTGCCGTCAAGTATTTGAGCGCTTCAGGATTATGGAAATCCATACGAACATCAATGGAATATTTGTTATCCCTTAATGATGAGGAATTGACAAAAATTTACGAACTGTGTATGACTTCATATAATGATTATCGAAAATTCTGTGAAGATAATGATTTACACATTACCGCTGATGAGTTATGGAGTCTCGCAAATAAACGACTAAAAACAATTAATTATCATTCTTGGGAAAAGGATGAAATTCGTGAACGATTTGCAAAGGCTATTGCTGAGAAAACTGAATACCGTCATCGTTGGGAAAAAGGTTACGATAATTCAATCGAGTGTGGTCCACGAGGTGATGAAGGTGATATGTGTGCGTGGTATTCTGAGGAATATCGTGGTTGCGGGAACGGTCATTATTATCTTGCATTGGATGAGTCTCATGCAATGTTCTGTGAAAATGATTAAAATATATATTAAATAAAAATGGAACGACTTAAGTCGTTCTATTTTTTATTATGCATAACCTAAAATATCACCAACCATGTCGGTCATTGCTTTAGGGTCACCTATTTTTTCGCCATATCCCATTGAAGTATCTTTATATACATCAATATTCATACAAAAGTCATAAAGAATGCCCCAAGAATCTTTTATTGGTTTGCGTGGATATTTACGTTCACACGATTTAACAAATTCTTCTTCTGTTATATCTTCTGTAGGATATTTCAATTTAAGATAATCTTCAATATACCATTTTAATACTTCTTTAGGATCGTCTGATGAAAATAATACAACTTTAGTCATAAAATCATCTTCATAATCAGAATAGTGGTTTTCCCAAAACATCGCTACACTAAGCATCATATCGTCAAGTGTGCTTAAATGTGGTATTCCTTTTCGATACATATCTTTATATACGAAGTATTTATGACTTGGGTCACTTATTGTAACGAAACCTAAATATTCATTATTGATAACACAATTGTTATCGTTCTGTTTTGGAATATATATTTTCATTCCACGTTTACCTTGACCTAGTTTTAATCCTTCGCATAGTTTTTTACCACACACAAATTCTTCTAATCCTTTCATATAATTTATATTATGATTTTTCTATATTAATATATCAATTAAAAATAAAAATAAAACAATGAGCGGACAGCTATTTAATAAGACTTGTGCCCCGATAGAAGCAAGTATTGCTCCATATATACAACAGTCAATAATAAATGAAATATTAGACATATATCCTCAACTAACTATTATACCAATAGGCAGTGTAGGAAAAAAGAATGATTATAATTCAGATATTGATATTGCTATTGTAACACACGATGTTGATTATCTTCGAGAAATAATATCTACAGTATTTGATTATACTGAATCTGTAACATTAGAATCATTATATATAGTATCTATAAAATATCCGTATAAAATAAATAATGAAATTAAATACGTTCAGTGTGATTTTATGAATGTATGGGATACTGAATATACAAAGTTTAGATATTACTGTCCTAATTATATAAAAGAAGAATCAAAATACAAAGTTGGGCAGAAAATAATGTTTGCTACAATGATACTTAATCACTGTAAACAGTTATTGATACGAAACGAACATACTGTTTCAAATTTTCTGTTTGAACCTACTGGTTTATTCCATCGAATTATTGATTTATCAAAACAAACATATACACAGAATTTAGTAACACTTAAACCTGATGTTATTGCGACAATGTGTTTTAGTGACGGAAATACATCACATTTTAATTCGGTTGAAACATTATGGGATGCAATTCATTCAGATGTATATAAATATCCTGAAGAAGTCAAAATTATTGAACGCAATTTTTTTGTGAATTGTTATCGTAAAGGTTGGACTAATATTTTCCCGGAAGACTTTAAGTTGCAGTATTGGACAGTTGAACAAATCTATGAAGAATTAAATAAATTCAAATATATGCATACAATAAATAACATATTCGCAAATGCGGGTGATATGGAAAATAAGTAGTATAAAAATTGAATTTACAACGGTTGATGTCTATTTATATGTGTAAAATGATTAATGGATATGATAAGTGATCTGACACTCGACATTGTTTCCAAATCAATCGTTAAGGATTGGGATGACGGCGAAACAATATTTCTTGATTTTGAAAAAATTACTGAGGAAGAAATCAATAATCTTGTTCTTGCGAAATTTGATGTGATTAACATTCCTGAGAAATCATTTGATAAGTCAATTCCTAATTACTATTGCACATTCTTTTACTCTCCCAAATCACAGACGGGATATGGTGCAATGTTTATCAATAAGGACCCTGATATTTATCATAATATGAAACATATTAACCGAAATAATTTTTAACTATGGGCACAGTACATTTCAAACTTGGTAGCGGATTGGGTTTAACATTGCTTGAAATTGCACAGGAGGCAATTTTGAAGGGCGAACCTGTAAAGGGTATAAAAACATATACCGATTATCTTCACGGTTGCGAAGAAAAATATGCGCTGATGCTTCTTAAAGGTGAGGCAGTTCTCGAGACCGATAAAAACGGAATTGAAATGAACTTCACAACAGATGAGAAAAAGGTTGAAGCAAACAAGAAACATATTTACGATTGGCAGCGAATAATTGAAAAGGAATTCCTAAACCTTCAGGAAACATTAAAGGCGTTGTTGAGTAACGATAATAAATTTTATGATAATGCAAAGAATTTCATTATTGACGATTATAATTTATACGAAATGATGGGTCGTTTCTTTAATGAGGAACAAATGAAGGAAATCGGACTACATAATATTGCTGCAAAATTGATTGGTGGTGGAGGTTTCAACAATCAGTTATCAAATGGTGAATTGTCGTGGGAGAGATTATGTTACAATGTTGAATCAGGTGAGGATGCACTGAGGTATGAATATCTATTATATTATACTGTTGAACATTACAAGTTAATACGAGCTCTTCATAAGGATTATATCAAGTTCGGTAATACATATTGTTTCTTATTGAAACACGAAATGATTAACCATATTCCTTGTGTTGAGAACACAATAGAAAACATTCTTGAGGAACTTGTTCGTTATACAGATACTGCTCGTGCACATTACCATCCAATGTGTAATGTAAATCTCGCAAACAACAAAATTATTGTTAAGAAGGAACTTGAAGAGACTGAATACTATAAAGAATATAAAGAGTATGGTTTATTGAAAA
>JAEIGA010006075.1_pt1 | contig 18382 bp, 12 predicted proteins | sample 9270691 | NCBI WGS metagenome assembly JAEIGA01 (sample SAMN17057246, study PRJNA624740) | gut metagenome | biome: biome; isolation source: fecal sample | host: Bos grunniens | place: China: Xizang | collected 2019
GGTGTTATGGGAGAGATCTATAGAAGTGAGTTGATTAATATTGACTAAAAGCTCAATAAGGTTGGTGTTATGGGAGAGATCTATAGAAGTGAGTTGATTATGATTAAGGTCAAGGTGGGTTAAGGCGGTGTTATGAGAGAGATCAATGGCGGTAAGTGGGTTGTTGCTGATATAAAGATTAGTTAAGGCGGTGTTATGGGAGAGATCGACGGTGGTAAGTTGAGTGCCAGATAAATAGAGGATAGAAAGAGTGGTGTTGTTGGATAGATTAATAGTGGTAAGTGGAGTATCAATGAGTCTAAGCTCAATCAAAGCAGTATTATGAGAAAGATCAACTGCAGTAAGTGGAATATCATTGAGCCAAAGTCCAGTCAAAGCAGTGTTATGAGAGAGATCGACGGTGGTAAGTGGGTTGTCGTCGAGATAAAGGTGGGTTAAGGCGGTGTTATGGGAGAGATCGACGGTGGTAAATTGATTGTGATCAAGATTAAGGTCTGTTAGGGCGGTATTATTGGAGAGGTCAATGGTAGTGAGTTGATTACTATTAAGATTAAGGTGGGTTAAGGCGGTGTTATGAGAGAGATCTATAGAGGTGAGTTTATTGTAATAGAGGTAAAGTTTAGCTAAAGTAGTTAGTTTTTTAAGGCCATTAGTATCAGAAATTTTTCTATCGTTGCATCCTAATGCTTTAATTTTACCCAGTTGTTCGTCTGTTAACCCAGTGTCTGCTATCGATTCACTTGCGAATTCCTGTTTAAAGTTTTCTACCACACAATTATAAAAGTTTTGGTCTGTAAAGCCTGCCGGCATTGGGTAATCTATTGCGCTAGTATCATTAGATGACAAATTATTTGCTACGATTGGTATTGCTGGCAAAAATACCATAATTCCTATTAGAACAGGCAAAATATACTTTTTGTTTGTGTGGAGACGAAGCATTTTTTTATGTTCCTTTTTTGTTTTGTATAACCTTTATGCTTTTATAGTATCTCTTCTGGATGGGTTTGTCAATAGGAAACGTATTTTTTTTAATATGGCACATTTGAAACTTTATAAAGTTTTGCAAACGTTATAAAGTTTTGAGGTAAATAACCGTAATGCCGACTAGCAAGAGTAGTCGCTACCCACGCTTAGGGTTTTTAGTGTTTATTGATCCAATAAATAATCACGAGCAGAGCTACTGATATTAATACGACTATCCAAAACGTTATTAGCTGAAACGGAAAACTAGGAAAACCTATTAAGTAGGGGATGCAGGCAACAATAAAAAGCACTGTAATTGGCTCTTCATGTATATATTATATCATGATGCTAACGCTTGACGTGGTGTGGTATGATATATAATATATGGCAAAAAATTTAGTAATAGTAGAGAGCCCAGCAAAGGCACATACAATCGAGAAGTATCTCGGAAATGACTTTAAGGTGTTAGCAAGCGTAGGGCATATTCGCAAAGACACCAAGGTGGATAAGTCTACTTTTGATGTGACTTACGAAATTGATCCAGAACATAAATCTATTATTGCTGAACTAAAAAAAGAGGCCAAGGCCGCCGACAAAATCTGGCTAGCAACTGATGAGGACCGCGAGGGAGAATCGATTTCTTGGCATTTGTGCGAAGTACTGGGCCTGCCAAAAAATACTGCACGTATCACTTTTCACGAGATTACTAAGCCTGCACTAGATGAAGCAATCAAAAATCCGCGTACAGTAGATATGAATATGGTATCCTCTCAGCAGGCGCGGCAAACGCTAGATATGCTAGTAGGCTACGATTTGTCCGATATGGTACGCAAAAAGGTACCAGGTGCGGTTTCGGCTGGGCGTGTACAATCTCCGGCGCTTCGTTTAATTGTGGAACGCGAAAAAGAAATTGAAAAATTCGAAAGCAAATCATCGTTTAAAATTACTGGTAATTTTGGTGATTTTATCGCAAATTATGACGGTAAAGCGCCAGAAACAGAAGACGAAGCCCGCAAATTATTAGAGGAATTGATAGATAAAAAATATGTCGTAGAGGATGTCGACGAAGCTGAAGGAACTAAAGCAAACCCGGTACCATTCACTACAGCAGCGCTTCAGATTGAGGCTAATGCCAAGCTCGGTTTTTCTTCTCGTACTACAATGAATGCTGCGCAGGGCTTATACCAAGCTGGTTTAATCACTTATCACCGCACAGACTCGCTCAATCTTTCCAAGCAAGCGGTAGCGGCAATTGCCGGCTATATTGAAGACCATTTTGGAAAAAAATATTTAAAAGTACGTTCGTTTAAAACAAAGGACACTAGCGCACAAGAAGCACATGAAGCTATTCGCCCAACCAATATTAACACTACAGGCGCAGGGAAAAATGATTATGAGAAGAGGCTCTACCAGCTGATTTGGGCTCGTACAGTAGCTACACAAATGGCGAATGCCAAAGTGGCAAAAACCACCATTAAGCTTTCGCATGATTTTTCAGCCAAGGGCGAAGTGGTAATATTTGATGGTTTTCTCAAAGTTTATGGTAAGAGTAAAGACACAGAGCTACCGAAGCTAGCTAAGGGAAGCCTGGTAGAAGTTGTCGAGATTACGGCTCGCCAAACTTTTGCCAAGCCAGCAGCTAGATATACAGAAGGTTCACTAGTGAAAAAGCTTGAAGAGCTTGGTATTGGACGTCCATCTACTTATGCTTCTATTATGACTGCCATTCAGGCACGTGGGTATGTAGTAAAAGGTGAATCCGAGGGGGAAGAACGTGAAATTGTAGAGCTACGGGTGGCAAGGCCAGCTGCGACGTGTTCTGCGGAACATGAAGACTTGGCCAGAGCGGCCCGGAGCGTGTCCGAAGGACACGCTGCAGCTGGCCTTGTCGCTCGAACTATGGTTAAAGAAAAGTTCGGAGCCAACAAAGGCAAATTAATCCCTACGCCGATTGGTGAATTGGTTTCTGGATTCTTGACTGACAATTTTAAAAATATTGTCGATTATAAATTCACAGCCAACATCGAAAAAGATTTAGATCTTGTGGCGGATGCCAAGCTTGAACGCGTTAAGATGCTCCGGGATTTTTATGGGCCGTTTCATGATACCGTGTTAGTAGCACAGGGAGTAGAGAGATATAATAACGCTAGGCTCTTGGGGCACGATCCAGAAACCGGCAAGCCGATCTACGCCAAAGTAGGGAAAAACGGCGGCTTTATTCAGCTTGGCGACAACGAAAAGGAAACCAAAGAAAAACCGCGTTTTGCGCCTTTGCCAAAACGAAAATCGGTAAAAACCGTTACTTTGGAGCAGGCTTTAAAACAGCTAGCTTTGCCAGCTTTGCCAAGAGAACTTGGGGTAGCTAAAGACGGCGCAAAACTAATAGCCGCTAATGGCCCATTTGGTCCATACCTAAAAGGTGGTAAATATAATATACCGATGAAAGACTATGACCCATATACAGTAACTCTAGAAGAAGCTCTTCCTTTGTATGAAACTAAGATTAATTCGATTATTGCGGACTGGGATGAAATTATGATTATAAACGGGGCTTATGGGCCATACATTAAGGGGCCAGGGCGTCGCAACAATGCCAAAATACCAAAAGATATGGATCCAAAGAAAATTACGCTCGAGCAGGCTAAAGAAATGCTTGAAAACAAGCCAAAAACTACCAAGAAAACTCGGCGTGGCGCTCGCGGTGGGGCCAAAAAGGCAGCCAAGAAAACAGCAAAAAAGAAAAAATAACAGGGGTTAGTCGGCAAATAGCAAAGGCGCTTCAATCGAAGCGCTTATGTTTTTACAATTTTTTTCCTAAATTGTAAAAAATATGCTACAATAGTAGAGGAAAGCAATAATTTTCATAGTTGACAGAGCGACCAACTTATGATATTATAAAGAAAATTAATAAAATTAACAGATGTGGGATAAGGAAAAAACCTGATGGACCAAAATGCGGAAATCCTAAAAAATGCAATTTCCGGAAGCCTAAAAATTATCGAACAAGAACGTGAAAAAGAAATCATTTCGCGTCGTTTCGGGCTGAAAGGAAACAAAGAAACTCTTGAACAAATTGGTGAAATGTTGTCTATTACGCGTGAGCGTGTGCGCCAACTGGAAAAAGCAATTTTAATTCGTCTCCAAATTTCCGCTGAGGAGAACAAAATCCCAGAATTGGCACCAGCCGAAAAACTACTTATCCGCAATCTTACCGAGATGGGTCGCGTAGCCAAGATTAATGATCTTGCCGACAAAGTTTATGGCCGTACTGCGACTGCTTCCGAAAAAACTGGTATTTATTTTATTGCTACTTTTGCTAAAAGTTTGACCGTGGTAGAAGAGAATGACAAATACAATGCTGCGGTTGGTATCGCTGAATATGGCGACGAAAAGGCTATTCGCAGTAAAGTTGATGAAATCGTGAAGCTAATTCGCGAAAACAAAAAGCCAATGAGTTTAGATGAACTTGACAGCAAACTAAATTATGAGCATCCTGATCACATTCGTGCAGTTGCGTCAATTTCTAAACTGTTGGCGACATTAAACGGTGTATGGGGATTAGCCAAATGGCCAGAAGTAAACCCAAAAAACATTCGCGACAAGATTTTTGTGATTCTAGAAACCAGAAAAGAGCCGATGCATTTTTCTGAAATTGCCGAAGAGATCAAATCCTCTAATTTCAAACGCAAAAATGTTACCATCCAAGCAATTCACAACGAGCTTATCAAAGACAGTCGCTTTGTTTTGATTGGTCGCGGTATTTATGCGCTTTCTTCTTGGGGCTACAAAAAGGGAACTATTTCCGAGATTATCACCTCTATTTTGGAGAAATCCGATAAACCTCTTTCTCGTGAAGAAATCGTAAAGCAGGTTCTTAAGGTTCGCAAAGTTAAGGAAACAACTATTCTTCTTAATTTACAAAACAAAAAAATGTTTAAGAAGATAGATAAAAACTCTTACACATTAGCTTAAATATGATAAAATGGTTTTATGGATAGTGTCATACATTTTATTTTAATGCCAATATTCTGGATTCCTGCGGTGGGGATTTTGGCATTTTTAACCTACAGAAACTACAAAAAACTAAACAAACTAAAAGTTCTAAATGTAGATTCTGTTTTGTTGATGCTAGAAATCCCGCGCGAAAACGACAAAAAAGAGCTCGCAGCAGAGCAACTTTTTGCATCTTTACACGGTATTCTTCGTGACAAAAAAGAATTAAAAAACTCTGGTGGCGTACAAGAGCATTTATCTTTTGAAATTGTGGCTACAGCTGGTCAAATTCGTTTTTATGTATGGGTACCGAAGGTTCTCCAAAGTTTTGTAGAGGGGCAGATTTATTCACAATATCCTACTGTACAGATTTATAAAATGAATGAAGATTATGCTGATGGCCGGAGCAAATACCCAGTAAATTATCTTACCGAGCTTACTTTGATAGAAGACGAAGCTTTGCCAATTAAGACTTTTGATAACTTTGAGGTGGATCCACTGGCCGGTATTACCGGTACACTAGCCAAGCTAGATCCAGACCGTACTGAGGAAATGTGGGTACAAATCTTGACTCGCCCGATTGCGGATGATTGGCATAAAAATACCACCGATAAATGGATTCAAAAAGTAAAGTCCGGAAGGAAACCACTATTTAGTAGCACAGGTATAGATTGGACTTGGCTAGTAGAAGTACTTGGGGCACTTTTTCGCCCACCAGCTGGTGGCACTACATCTGAGGAAAAAGTAGAATTATCCGAACGTGCTAAAACCCAAATTGCCAAGGCCGAAGAAAAAGCAACTAAACTTGGCTATGAGGTGAAGATTCGCTTGGCTTACCTTGGCCAAAAAGACGTAGATGCTAAGCTTAATATGCAGGCGCTAGTTGGTACTTTTAAACAATATAACTCCACCAATTTGAATGGTTTTAAACAATCCGGTGGTAGCTTTAACAAAGCAGATTTAGATGCTTATAAAATGCGTCAGTTTACTGAACGCGGTTTCATTTTAAACATTTCCGAGCTTGCATCGGTGTATCATTTGCCACACACTTCGGTGGAAACACCAAATATTGTTTGGGCAAACAGCAAAACCGCTGAACCACCAGCACAATTACCAGTTCTTACTGGCGACCCAGAGATAGACGAGAATATTTCCGCCTTTGGTTTAACGAATTTCCGTGGCATCAACCACCAATTTGGTCTTACTCGTCGCGACCGCTCGCGTCACGTTTACATTATCGGCCAGACAGGGGCAGGGAAAAGCGGGATGCTCGAGCTACTTGCGCTCTCTGATATTTTCTATAATCAAGGTTATTGTATTATTGACCCACACGGAGATTTTGCGATTGACAACCTTAAATTTGTGCCAGAATCACGTATAAAAGACGTAGTGTACTTTAATCCTGCTGATACGGCCTATCCGGTAGCGTTTAACCCGCTAGAAATTACTGATCCGTCGCGTAAGCCAAATATTTGCTCTGAGGTAATTGGCGTGCTTAAACGTATGTTCGGTGATTCTTGGGGCCCAAGACTTGAACATATCCTCCGTTATACCCTACTAGCGCTCCTAGATCGCCCAGAAACTACGTTACTTGATATTTCACGCATGCTAACAGACAAAGAATTCAGAAAAGAAACTTTGGATTACTGTAAGGATGTAACTGTTTTGCAATTCTGGAAACATGAATTTGGTCAATGGAACGAAAAGCAAGTAAACGAATCTATTGCTCCGGTACTAAATAAGGTCGGTGCCTTTACAGCTAACCCAATCATTCGTAATATTATCGGCCAAGCAAAGTCGTCCTTTGATGTGCGTAAAATTATGGATGAAGGCAAAATCTTGGTCGTAAATTTGTCTAAAGGTTTGATTGGCGAAGATAACGCTGGTATCCTCGGTTCCTTCCTGGTAACCAAAGTTCAGCTTGCTGCAATGAGCCGTTCTGATATCCCTCTAATTGAAGATCGTAGGCCATTTTATCTTTACGTAGATGAGTTTCAGAACTTCGCTACAGATTCATTCTCGGTGATTCTTTCTGAGGCACGTAAATACGGCCTTAATCTTACCGTAGCAAACCAATATGTGGCCCAAATGACCGATTCGGTGCGTGATGCAGTGTTTGGTAACGTAGGTACCACAATTTCGTTCCGTGTGTCCGCCGACGATGCGCCAATGTTAGTAAAACAGTTTGAGCCGACATTCTCCGAGTCTGACCTCGTACAATTAAACAACCGCAACTTTGTGATTTCGATGATTATCAATGGTGAAAAAGTGCCAGCATTCTCCGCTACTACGCTTTCTATTCCAAGCACGCCAAAAGACAATCTGGCGGCCATTATTGCCCATTCTCGCGAACATTATGCCCGTCCACGTGCCGAAGTAGAGTCTGAGATTCGCGAAACCATTGAGCAATCCGAAAAATACAAGAAAGAGTTGTCTGATTCTGGGCGTCAGCCAGAAATGGGAGTACTTAATGTTCATCCGCCTCATACCGAACAAAAACCGAACTTTAAATACCAACCGGCTGCCTCTAGGCCTGCACCTGCACGTAGCTTATCACCACAAGCTGAATTTCGCCGTCAGAACCTTAGCCCAAACGCCGCTGAAGGTAAAGATCGACTAGGCCTAAAAGATTTAGCAAAACTCGTAAATGGGGAAGTGGAAGCAAAAAAAATGCCAGAAGCAGGGAAACAAAACAACAAAAAACCTTATAACAAGGGTAAGAAAGGGAAAAACCACTACGAAAAGAAGGGTTCGTTCTCCCCTGTTAGACCAGAGGTGGAATATCAGGAGAAATCCCCGGTAGAGATCCATCCAGATAATAAGCCTGCTTCCCTTATGACCCCTGTTAAACGCACAGACAGATACGCTGAGGTAGATAACTCGGTAGACGGGTTCTTGGCAATTAAACACGACGAATAGAACCACACACAAAAAGTAGGGAAATACTAACAAAAAATAAATATAACTGGGCCTTGGCGGATTTTTGAGGATTTTTTGCATGATACATTAGTCGTCTTTTCTTTATAGTTTTAATGTCGCACAATGTAGATTTTAAGACATTACAGGTAAATAAAAAAGCTGGTAAGTTAATCGTCTAAACATAGGCAATAATGCTGGGTGGGCGGGAATTAGTGCTTATGTTTAATTTTACACATGGGCCAATGTATGTATTTGGCTAAATATTAGTTTTGGTAAACTGCACCTTATCGCCGGGATTCTTTATCTAGATTTCTAAACGAAAATTTGCGCGTCTCACGCCGGATGGGGGTCTCGCGCGACAAATTTTCTAAAATCTAGATAAAGTCTCTCGGGCTTAGCTGCAATGTTTACCAAAACTTATATTTAGCCAAGTTACTCCTTGACCCCTATAAATTTGTAAGTTTTCCACAACTTGGCGCCCAAATTTTTAAATTTGACATTCCCCCGTTTTATTTCCCTTTTTGTTGTTTTCCCCTGTTATTTTGCATATTTCCCTTCCTTGCCACAAATACGCATTAGATCTTTCCGAACAAAAACCGAACAATAGAGTAGAGAATTAGAATTAAACAAAGCTAAAATAACAGAGGTGCACCCCTGTTATTTTTGACCCTTAATTCCCTATTTCCAGTAAGCTTTGCCTTCTATACGAACATCAATATAGGTAAAATCTGTAACCCCCTGCCCTGCTAGGTAGCGGAGCATGCGGTCGGCGTCCTCTACAGATACGCCGGTAGGACGGTCAATGATTAGTTTGATAAAGCCTTTGTATCCCTCTAGATAAAAGTCCACTTCGCGAACAGAACCGGCCGGTATGACAGCTTTTACTGGATTGTAATTTAGCTCGTGAAAGTCGGCTTCGGCTTGGCCGATATACTCTTTCATGCGGCTAGTAACACCGCCGCCGCCGGTGACGGCTGCTGCGCCCTCGTCTACAATTTCTATGGTAGGAGTATAGACGATAGGTGTGACAGCCGGTTCTGGGTCTTCATTTGTTGGAGCGTTTAAAAAAAGAAAAACAATTGCGCCAATACCAAGGCCCAGCGCAAGAATAAAACCAATGATCGTAAAGATTAGACGGAAACGTTTTTTCTTTTCATTTTTGCGATGCGTAGCAGCGCGCTCGGAGGCAGTTTCTAATTTTTCTCTTTGTTCCCCAATTGTACGACCTAATTTGATAGACATCAGCTAGCTACCTCAAGAATAATATCGGCGAGGCGCTTGGCGGCATCGGAACGAGCTTCTTCACTAAGCTTGTCGGCCATATCGGCTCGAAGGCGCGGATTTTTGACAAGGCGGCGAATTTCGTCTAGGAGCGCAGATGGGTTTTTCATCATTTCGGAATCGTTAACCACAGTAGCAGCACCGGAGCTAGCCAAACGTTCGGCATTTTTAACTTGATGACCACCTGGCAAACGTTCAAATGGCACCAGGATGGTAGCCTTTTTTAGTGCGGCCATTTCGGCAATGGTTGTAGCACCAGCGCGTGAGACTACAACATCGGCAGCGCCCATTAATTCGTTCATGGTAGTGTTGAATTCCCACATCCGGAAGTTGGACTCTAGTGAAGCTTTATCCCAGTTTTCGTATTGTTTTAGGTCAATCATGTCTTCGTAGTGTTTGCGGCCAGCCACTAGCCCTACAGATGTAAATTTAAGTAGTTCTGGCAAGATAATGCGCGTAACATCATTGAGATTTTCGGAGCCTTGAGAGCCACCCGTAATAACTACTAAAGGTTTTTCTTCATTAAAAGAAAAGGCTTTTTTAAGAGAGAGTTGGCGGGTTAGGGTGACTGGGCGGAACTCTGGCGCTACCGGTATGCCGGTCCAAACATAGTTTGGATGTTTTTTAGCCATATCATCGGAAATAGGCATACCAAAAGCAACCTTGGTGGCTTTTTTCATTAGGACGCGGTTGGCAAGGCCAGCAACAGTGTCGGACTCATGAATAACATACGGGATGCGGAAGAGCTTAGCAATGATACCTACTGGCAAACAGACGTAGCCTCCTTTTAGGAAAATTACCTTTGGGCGATATTTTGGTACAACTAAACGCGCGAAACTAGTAATAAGCCCACCGAGAAATCCTATAAAGCCTAAGATATTACCAAAGATAAGATCTTTTATGGTAATGTCTATGTGAACAAAGTAGTCACTGAATTTCCAACCAGAATAACGATGGAATTTGCCGGCCAATATTCGGCGTACACGAATGTATGGGCCTTTTCGTTTGGTTTTTTCGCGTTCTTCTCCACCCCAAGAAACACCGAGCTCGGTGGTGAGCTTGGTAACATTACGAAAGTATTTGAAATCAGTCCAAAATTCTACCTCGGCACGAGGTTTTTTCTCTAATATTTCACGAACTACGGCGACGGCTGGTGTGATGTGCCCCCCGGATCCCCCGCCGACTACTAATATCTTCATTATTGGTTACCTCCCTACTAGTATAACATGAAAGTTGTAAAACTAGGCCAATAGCAAAAGCAATAAAGATCATACTGGTACCACCATAAGAGAGGAGCGGCAATGTAATGCCGGTAACCGGAACGAGCCCCGTCATGGCCATAATGTTGACCACGACTTGAGCGAGCGTCCAAGAAAACACACCCACAATAAATAGCTGTTCATCTCGTGCTGCAACATGATCGGCAACTTTAAGCATACGGAGCAACATAGCGGCAAAAATGGCGATGATGGCAAATAATCCAACAAAACCAAAAGTTTCACCCATAATAGCAAAAACGGAATCGTTGATGGATTCTGGTAAATAGCCGGTGGCCTGGACAGAGTTCCCTACTCCTACACCAAAGAAACCGCCGGTACCAATTGCAAGCATGGCATTTTCAATATGATAAGTAGAATCCGAACTGGCGGCGCCAGAAATAGTATCCAGCCAAGCATGAACGCGCTCCATACGGTGTGAAGATGTGGCGACTGAACCAACCGCCACTGCCAAAACTATGGCAAGCATGAGAAGATATTGCTTGGTCGGCACGCCTGCAACGAGGAGCATGCCAAAGATAATTGAAATAATTGCGACACCGGTCCCAAGGTCTCCCTGAGCAATTACGACAAAAAACAGTGAAATACCGCAAACGATGATGAGCGGCAACCAAAATTCTTTCCACTTTCCAATTACATTTTCCTCTTTTTTGCGAGCAAGAAAGTCGGCTAAATAGATGACGAGAGCGAGTTTTAAGACTTCGGCTGGCTGAAAGCTAAAGCCGCCGAGGTTAAACCAACGGCATTCGCCGAGTTCGCATTTAGCTAGACTAGAGCCAGTATTTGCTAAAATCCAGAGTAAAGCAGACATGCCTAGCGCTATGATAAGAATAGGCTTGGCAAATTTTTTGATGTATTTATATGGTATTAATTTGAAAGCTACAAAAAAGGCCGCTAGCGCTAAGGCTACAGAGCGAAGCTGCCCCAAGAAAAAATCATTGCTACCGTAATCGGTGCCGTAGGTAGAGTTTAAAACGTTCGCACGCATTGGGCCAATAGCATAGATCACGATTAGCCCGGCTGCCATCAAGCCGAGAGTGGAAAATAAAATTACCAAATCGGACTTGTGTTTTCTCAAATTGCACCTCCCACCGCAGCTAAGAATACTCCGAGGATTGCGCAAACGCCAGCTAGAATCCAGAAGCGCATGACAATTTTGGCTTCACCCCAACCTTTTGCCTCTAGGTGATGGTGAAGTGGAGCAGAAATAAAGATTTTTTTGTGGAAGAATTTTTTGGAGATAAGTTGAATGAGACTGGAGCTGGTTTCAATTACAAACATTAGACCAATAATTGGAAGGAGCAAGAAAGAGTCAGTCATCATGGCAACTACGCCAAGTCCTGCACCGAGAGCAAATGAGCCGGTATCGCCCATCATAAAACGAGCAGGCGGTACATTGAACCAAATGTAGCTAAGGAGCCAACCAACGACCGTTAAACAAAAGCCAAAGAGCATGATGTGACCTTGGAAAAGCGCAATAATACCAAAGGCGCCATAAGCTAGCATGGCAAGACCACCTGAAAGACCGTCCAAGCCGTCCGTAATGTTTACAGCATTAGAAGTGGCTACTACAGCAAAAGCAAAGACGATGATTGTACCAACAACGCCAATTTGGATGTCGCCAACAAAAGGCACTAAAATTTGAGTCCAACCAAGTTTTACAGCAAAGAACCAGCCGAGAACCACACCTACAAGAGTGATTAAAAAGAATTTAACTGGGCCACGAAGCCCCGCTGCACCACGACCAGACCCAAAGATGTTAATAAGGTCGTCGATAGCACCAACAATGGCACCGCCAAGAAAACCAGCAAGCGGAAGCCAAGTTTGCCCACGATCTAAATTAAAAACCCAGGTTACAACAGTAACGGCAATTACACCAATTAAGCCGGCCATGGTCGGAAAAACATGTTTAAATTTGTGAGCGTGAAGCTTGGTCATTACTGGCAGAGCTTCGCCATCCACGGTCTCTTTTTTTTGTTTTTTCCAAAACTTATATTTATAAGCAAAATAAGTATAAAAAGGCGTAAGAACCATGGAAAAGAGGAACCCAGCTAGTGCGAGTAATAATCCGTAAAATACTTCTTCGTTAATAATGCCCATATTATAACCTCGGTTTAATTTGTAAATAATCAATTACGTAATTTGATAATATATCAAAGAGATCACCTGCTTCCCCGCCGCTCAGGGCTTGCCCTTCGCCCCACATTTTAACCATTATAACATACTTTGGCATTTCTGCCGCTGGCGCAACAAAACCAATGTAGGAACCAACCATTTGACTCATGGTGTCGTCGTAGGCACCATTAACGACGGTTTGAGCAGTACCAGATTTGCCACCAATATCATAGCCAGGTTTATCAATGCCATAAGTTACTTTGTAACCACGGTTATAAATCAGCATATCACGCATCATGGTACTAGTAGATTCATTTAGAATTTGATCGGTAGTTTTTTCGGTTTCTAGTGGAGTAATTGTGCTGTCCGACAAGGTGCCCTTAACAATAGTTGGGGTGCGCCAATAACCACCGTTCACTACTGCCGAAAACGCCGTAGCGGTTTGAATCATGGTAATGCCGAGGTTCTGGCCAAAAGTCATGTTGGCATAGGTGGAATCACGACCATAGCCTTCATTTGGATCTGGTATGTAGCCTTCGGCTTCAATGAGTTCAATGCCGGTGGCGCGGCCCAAACGGAATTTATTGTAATAATAGCCATATAGGCGTTCACGACCAGTTTGGTTGATGTTGTTCGGATCGTCACCAAGCAAACGCAAAGCTTGAATACTACCAGTGTTTAAAGACCAATAAAGGGCCGTGCGCATATTAATAGTGCCAAGGAGCATGGCGCGTTGTTCGGCGTTTTGGATTTTCCAACCGTCTACAATAGTGTAGCCCTCGTTAGTGTAAGTGGTGTCGGCGGTCATTTTGCCTTCGTTAATGGCGGCAGAAAATGTAAAGCTTTTACAAATAGAAGCTGGCTCATATGGAACTTCGGTAACGTAATTAATATAGGCGGCGGCGTCTTTAACGTTACCATAGTTGCCGGGATTATAGGTCGGAACATTGGCCATAGCTAGCACTTCGCCAGTGTTTGGATCCATGACAAGAGCAGAAGCATTGGAAGCAGCAGTATTATTCACGGTGTTAGCCATGATTTCTTCCATACCACGCTCCAAGCCGCGGTCTATAGATAAAACTACATCTTTGCCGTCTTCGGCTGGGATTTTAACGTTGTCGTTACCAATAGAAAGTGCTACATTATTGACGTCGGATATAGTTTTGAGAAGACCGTCTTTTCCGGATAAAAGATCATTGAGCGAGCCCTCTACGCCATATTGACCAAGACCGTCTGCGTTTACAAAGCCAAGAACACCAGAAGCAAGTTCTCCTTCTGGATAGACACGTTGATTGCTTTTCTGGAACCATACACCACTAACTCCCTCTTCGGCAATTTTGGAAGCGATAGAATGAGGGACATTTTTGGCAATAATAAAATACCTTAATCCTTCAGTGGCAAAAATTTCATCAATGTTTGCGGTAATATATTCCTTAGCATTTTTTTCCAAACTATTTTTGATTCCCTCTTTATCTGTGACAGCTGGGTCGATAATAACAGAATAAACTGTTTGGTTTAATACTACTGGCACTGGTTCTCCATCATCCATCATATATATTTCGCCACGACGCGCTACGATGTTCTCTAGCAAAGTGTGTTGCTCGTTGGCTTTGGCTACCCAGGCGTCGTGTTCAATAATCTGAATAAAAAATAGTCGCACCATGATAATGGCAAGCGCGACCAAAACAACGTTTTTTAAAATTTTAATCCGCGGCATACCCTGTTACCGTCGCGTCTTCCATCGCGGCCGCAACAGTGCTGTTTTTGGCAGCAGCAACGGAATTTAGACGTGCCTTTTCTACCGCAAGATCGTCACGTTTTGCGGTCATTTCGGAAATTTCAGATTCTACAGCAGAAATTTCATAATCAAAACCTGTAACTTTAGCGCCTTCGGCAACATAAATCAAGCCACAAACAAGAGTAATCATACTAATAATCACAATTTGAGAAATAGAACCAAGGCTTCTTTTGGCATGACGAATCGTATTGCGATTGCGGGCAAAACTGGCGACAGATTCGCGACGCGTTACATATGTTTGATTACTCATTAAATAATTCCTTACTCTTTTTTTATTTTTATTTTTATTATTTTCTTAGTCCGGGGGCTTTTATAAGCAGAGCTATAAGTGACTTATAAAAGCGATCCCGGGAAGGTCATACACTTCCACACTCTCTGTGAAACTCTATAATTTGGCGGGCAGAATTGCCCATGTCTAGTCTTTGAAGCTAGGCGGGGTTTTATTCCCCGCCTAGAAAAGACTTAGCGGAAGTTTACCTTAATGGTTTGGACGCGAGATTTGTTCGCGACTAAAATTTGTTTTGGCATATTGCCTCCTTTTTTGTTTTGTTTTTATTTTTATCAATTCCGCTTTGCCACTCGCAGTTTGGCGCTTCTGGCTCGCGGGTTGATAACCAACTCATTAGGGTCCGCAGTGATTGGTTTTTTATTAACAATAGTTAATTCTGATTCCTCGCCAAAGCTTGATGCTTCTTTAAAGTATTCTTTGACTAGCCGATCTTCTAGACTATGAAAAGTGATGATTCCTACCCTACCGCCGGGATTCAACAGTTTAGGTAAAAGTGGTAGAGTGCGCTCTATCTCGCCAAGTTCATCGTTTACCACGATGCGAATGGCTTGAAAGATACGAGTAGCTGGATGAATTTTGCTGTACTTTGACTTCCCTACTATGATATCTGCTAATTCTTTAGTGGATTTGATTGGGCGGGAGTGAACGATTGCTCGTGCTAGCATTTTTGCGCGACCAGGCTTCTCTTCACCATAGTTCACAAAAATCTCTGCTAGTTCCCTTTCGCTATATTTGTTTACCACATCACTTGCCGTAAGCGACTGCCTTCTATCCATACGCATATCCAGTGGTCCATCGTTTTTAAACGAAAAACCGCGTTCATTCATATCTAGCTGCGGAGAAGAAACTCCAAAATCTGCAAGTATTATATCAAAAGATTTTCCACACTCAACAAGCTGTAGCACCGCACTATAAAAATCTGTGTTCATAATATTGATTTCCGATGGAAACTCATCTTTAAGATGTTCCACCGCAAATTCATCGCGATCTATTAGAACAGAGTTTTTGTAATTCCGTGTTACATCCAAAATAGCTTTAGCGTGACCGCCGTAGCCAGCAGTGAGGTCTAAATATGATTCTCCTCTGCTTGGTGCGAGACCTGCTAAGACTTCTGATAGTAATACAGGGATATGTAATTTCTCCATACCTATATTATACAACGTTTGAGATCGTTCAACTAGAAACTTGAGCGGGTTTGTTTTTGTATGATTTTTGTTTGATGACACAATTTATCCACCACGATTTACCAGCGCGAAGCTAATCATATATCGCAGCCGTTGAGAGACTTATTGTGTGTATGGTCATTAGACCGAATAGAGTTTTATTGGGAGGTGTGTTTTAGAGGAAAGAGCGCACGATTGTTTTTTCGCATCTCGCTAAATTTAATGCGCGCAAAAGCTCCTAGTTGGTCGATCTCAAACTTTTTTAAGGTGCGGTTTTTGTGTAGCGTTTTTGTTTATTGTTCGCTAATTTGAGTTTAGTATATTTTTTTGGAAAAAGCAAGAGCTTTTTTGATGATTTTTTAAGGTTTTGTTTTCCCCAATATGTGGAAAACTTCCCTGTAAAATCCCGAACAATTCCCTATTGCAATTTGTTTTAGAATATTTTATAGAAACCGAACATATAGGGGTTAAATAGGCGTGTTTCTTGAGCATTGAGCGAACCCGTTTCGAGAAATATTTTTACAGGTCTGAATCCTGTACTGAAATACAGGTGAAGACCTGACTGAAAATATTTTGAGAAACGGACGTGAAGCGAACCGCGAAAGAAATACACCTATTTAGCCTCCATTTGTATGGTATAATATTCTAAAATAACTTGGAGATAATACTATGGATGAACCATTTGACGTGTTCCTGTGGGCGAATGAGATTGATGAAATCAAAAATAATGTTTCAGCGGAGCTGTTTCTTTTTAATAAGAATTACACGCCATACAAGATAAAATATTCAGATAAGCTTACTGGTGCGGTGAAGTCGATGTTTATGCAAGAAGCTGTACATTATATCATTGAGGAGGCCGACAAGGGCCTAGAATGCCGTGAATATGAGCGTGCAGACGGTGAAGAAAAGGTGATATATCGTACTTCCCTTTCTAAAGTTGGGCGCGCAGAAACTTTGATCCATCTAATTGAAAATGAATACAAGGATATTGATTACTTCTCTGAGGACGAATACGAGTTTAAGAAAGTAAAAGGTATTATTGCTAAGTTTACTTACCCTGGTGGCGACGAAGGTACTAAGACTTTTTACGTCGCAAAGCTACTGCCAGCTTCCTCTGCTCTTAAGGGTGCTACTTCTTGGGAAATTAATGGCGAGAGTTTTGAACCATTCTCCGCTGAAATCGCAATTAAGATGCCAGAGGACAACCAAGTGGCAATTGTTGATGGTAATATCGTAGTCTTTAACCAAGCGAAGTTTGAAAATCTTTTCCAATATGATTATAAATCTCAGGTGATTGCTGAGGCAAAGGCCAAAGAGCTCACTGAGAAGTACAAGTTATCCTTTGCTGAAGGCCTTACCCTTGACGCCCTGCTCCAGGATAAGAAGCCAATTCTCAAAAAAGTTCAAGCAATGGATATCGCAGAAGAAATGCCACAAGATAAACTACTTGAATATGCCGACGAAATGCAGCTTGAGCTGATGACGGACGACGATGGCTCTATTATTATTATGGATGACAAAGATTTAACCATGTTTGTAAATTTGTTGAACGAAGATTATTATGTGTCGCCAGTAAATGGGCGTCGTTATGAAATTAAGTCCAAAAAATTACTCGGTGAACCGGAAGGTGAACCGCCACGCGGATAATTAGGGGTTTAGAGTTCGCCATATGGGAGATCGACGATGTCGGTCTCACCAAAGGCGGCAAATGTCTTTTTGAAATCTGCAAGAGCGTCGGCAACAGAATCGTTTTCTTTTAGAATAGATTCGATTTTGGCGTAGGCAGAATTCTCTTCCTCACCGTCAATGCGGTCTAGGTAAATAAAGGTATCATCGCCCATATCGATTTCTTGGCGACGACGAGAGGTTTCGCCGATAGGCTTAAAACCAAGTTGCAAGATGATATTAACCATGTTTTCATAATCTGTAATGGTAGATTTTTCTACAACGTCAATGCCAGAATCTTCAATATGACGGCGAAGCATCAGATAATAGTGAGCCGGTTCATCCACGTTGTGCATTTCGGTGCGCATAGTGAGACGCGGAAGATTAGAGGCATGTTTGAACCCACGTGGTGCGTAAACACGGTCGTGCTGCCAGTAAACTGGCGAAAAATTCAATTCAATCTCGGATAGTTTTTTTTCAAAATCATCTGGATCTTTTAGTTTGGCTTTAACGATTACCTGTTTCATAAGGCAATTATAGCATAGTTGGCACTAAATATTAAACTGGGATGATGTCTATGATGCGCCCTTCAACAGAACGAACGCTTTGAAACTCGTTTTCGATTGGGCGGATTAAAATATTATACTTTACTTCTGGGTCTAAATTCAGCCACTTTTCTGGAGCAAAAAAGGCGATAAGTTTAAGTTTGCGACCTTGACGGTCGGAAATATCTAAGCGAAGGTGGTTTTCGTCTGCGCCCATGCGGGAGACATTAGTGATAGCGGGCGTATTGATACAAAAAATTGGTTCTTCGTTCCCTGCGCCAAAAGGCTCCATAGACTGGAGGTTTTCTATTAGCTCAGCATTAAAATCTTCGAGCGAATCGGTGGCAACATCGTAAGTTTTTTTGAAATATTTA
>JAEIGA010006076.1_pt1 | contig 18381 bp, 34 predicted proteins | sample 9270691 | NCBI WGS metagenome assembly JAEIGA01 (sample SAMN17057246, study PRJNA624740) | gut metagenome | biome: biome; isolation source: fecal sample | host: Bos grunniens | place: China: Xizang | collected 2019
GAGCAACAGTTACTGAAAGTGGTAGTGTTCATGAATTTAATGAAAGAGAATATGAATTACCAAAACTATTAAATGGATCAAAAGAAATTAAAAGAGAAGAATTTGCGGTAAGTGATAAACCAGCGGAATTAAAGAGAGATGCAGTAAGCATTGATGTTGATGCCTATTTAGAAGAAGTAAAAGGTATTACTGTTGATGATATGCTTGTTGGAATGTGTTGTGCTGATTATAAAAGTTAAGGAGAGCGAAAGCTCTCTTTTTTTGTTGTTTTATGGAATTGATAGAAATGATAATAAATATAAGAAATAGAATAGAATGGGTAAAGATAAATAAAAATAGTTTAAAATATAGTAAAATAGATGAGAATAGTAAAAAATAGAATAAAATAGTGAAAAATAGAGTTTTGTGGTGGCCCGACCGGGTCCAGACATTATGTTCTATTTACTCGTCTCCGTTATCCTTATATATAAAAAAGCCCTTCCACACTTGGAAAGGCTCTTATTTAAATTTGCTCTTTGCTAGCTAGTCCCAGCTAGCAAATTTTTTATTCAATTACTTCTCGTGAAACGAATATCACATTAATTAAACGCATTCAAAAATGCCTTAATAATTTCATCATCAGATTGCGCAGGTTTAATTCTGCTAGGAGCCTTGTCTAATGTAAATACTTCACCAATCTTCTGAAGTGAAACCGCAAGCTCCATAATTTGATCCAATTGTTCAATGAATTCATTAGTATCTGCTTCAGAAAGATCACCTAAAAGCGCAGGATCAACGTCACAAACGCGCGCGTAGTCTTGAAGGACCGCAATAAATGCTAACGCTAAGTCTTTCTTTTTCTCTTGCTTCTGGATTTTTTCAGCAGCAGCTTTCTTTTCTGCTTCAATAGCAGCAGTGTGTTCAGCCATAGCCTCATTCATAATTACTGCTAACGAATCTCCGATCTCTTGGATTGTTTCTCCAGCGGCCAATCTGGATAAAATATACTCTTTATTTACCATTGGTATATACCTCTTTTCTTTTTATCTTATAATTTATTATATCAAAAATTTTTTATAAAATCAAGTAATGGAATGTGCGCGGGCCCCGCTTAAAGATCGGTTTGACTTTATAAAAATTTTTTAGTATAATAAAAAGAAAATGCCTTTTTACCGATCGGCCCTACATTTAACGATCGGATTTGACATATAATAAATTTTATGATATAATTATAATGGAAAGATATGATGATCGATCCGACCGGCCCTATATCACTTTACTTTTGGAACTAGGCCATATGCGGGGGTCCAGTTTTGGGAGAAATGGACGCCATATGAAGGGCGCTGGATTGAGCGAAAAAATCGCATATGGGGGTTAGGGATCGGAAATTCGGGTCTAGACTGTCGTCCCCGACCCGGCCGCACTATTTCATTCAATTGCTTTGAGAAGTTCTAAAGTTTTTTCATAACCATATTTATTAATTAATCTTGTTGTTTCAATAGTAATTTCTTTACGATTCATTAACATGTAAAGGGTATTTTTTTCATTTGAACACCATCTTAAATTTTCTAATCTATTATCAGTTCTAATTCCATTAATGTGATCAACTGTCATTTCTTCATAATTATCAATAGGTTTCCAACTTTGTAAAACAACTCGATGTAAATTATAATTTTTATTATCTAAAGAAACTCTAATATAATTATTAGTATTAGTTCCTTTTAAAATTATTTTTGTTTTTTTATGTCTAACTCTTCCAAAATTTGAAACTTCATAATTTACAGACTAAAAAGTATTTATCCATTTCTCACCTTCAATTTCTTCTTTTTCAGAACCTCTAATTGAAAAAAATGATTTATCAATATCCTATTTTTCAACTTTTTCTACTGTATAATTTGCTTTTTTTCCAATACCTTCTCTAGTAATTAAATATCCTCTTTTTAGTTGATTTTTACAAAATAAAGGAAAATTAGTATCTAAAGTAGACATTGATACTCCGAACGTATTTGCTAATTCTTGTTTTGTCATAATAATAAAACCTCCTATTTTTTTTCTATTATATATAGTTTTCGGGATTTTATAATTTATTTATTTTGTCCGAAAATTTATCGGAAAATTTTATTAAGTTCATTAAAATTCCGAAATTTCGCCCGATGCGCCAGTATGCGGGCGGCCATTATACCACATACCGCAGATTTTGTCAATAGGCAATTTTAACAAAAAAAAGAAGTGGCTAAGCCACCTCAATTTCATTGAAATAGATTCCAAACTGTTCCAACCATTCTAAAACAGCCCTAATCCCATCTTTGTTTAATAATTTAATCACATATCCAAAGATAGTTTCTTGTTCTCCGATAATATCAACAAGATAGTATTCATTATCTTCTTCATCAATTCCAACAGTTAAGCCATTTAGCCAATCATTATTTATTAGCCACATAACTCCCTTTTCAATACTTTCTGCAACACATAAGCAATCGTGATTTTCTTCGTGAATAATATACATTTTTAACACTTCCTTTCTATGTTTTTATTATAACACTCCTCAACTTAATTGTCAAGGAGTTTTTCTAATTTTTCTCTAATTGCTTCATAGTGAGGATTTACGTCTTCAAATTCAATACCAATTTCTTGAACGAAGAAGGCAACACCTAAACATCTGTGAATAGTATTTTCAACAATTTTTTGTTTGTAAGTAGTCCAATAGGGTTCTAATTTAGAAATATCTTTTTCAATTTCCTCATATTCCTTTTGGAAATATTTAATTGCTTTATCTAACATTTTAAGCACTTCCTTTCTTTTTCTATAATTAGTATTATTTACTCCATTTCTTTGAAATTTCTAATTGTTGTTTTAACTATAGGCTTTACAGTTTCAAAAGTATATACTGTTCCACATTTAGGACAAGAAGCAATAAACTTAGTAATCAAGTTATTATCCTCATAGTATTCACCATCTGTATCATCAATTAATCAAGGATACTTACATTTTGGACATTCCATATTATTTACCTCACTTTCTGTTTTTGTACCTTAATTATACCATTCCAATTATTATTTGTCAATACCTTTTTTTCACTTTCTGACATATTTTTTAAAAATAAATCAGAGAAAGCATCTCCATCGGCTTCACTAACTCGGTAAGCAATCCACTCCATTACAATGTCAATTCCATACATCAGTTCTTTACTTCCATTTTTAGCATCATACTTTCCAACCAAAAGCCCACATTCACTATTTAATATATCATTATACACCATTCTATAAGCATCTTGTAATCTACTCATTTTAACATCTCCTTTGTTTTTCTATAATTAGTATAACACATTTTCAGGAAAAAGCAATATCGGAAAAATATACAAAAATTGGTCGAAAAATTTGTGTAATCTGCCATCTTGACAAAAAACCGGCCCGGGCGCTCAAAAGCGGCCGGCGCAATTATACCACACTCCTGGGGGTGTTGTCAATAGGCAAATTGCACAAAATTTTTTTTCGTCAAATTGCACAAAAAATTAGAGTAGATTTCTCTACTCTAATTTAAATAAACCATAGCCCAATTATTCATTTCTTCAAATGTTGGTTCTTCAAAAGCATTTCCAATTAAAAATCTATCATTTTTAATATAATTTTTACTATTGTATTTTTTAATAAGCATTGCTCTTAAAAAACTTTCTAAACCTTCGGGAGCATTTTCATCGCAATCCCATACTTTTAAAATTTCATAACTTTTAATTTTTTCTAAACCGTCTTGATATTGTTTTTTTAAGATTTGTTCCATTCTGCCGACAACATCTTTTTCTGTTGTTCCGATTTTATTATAAAGTACCATTCCACTTTCGCCAATAAGACGAACCCAATAACAAAGATGTGGTTTTTTAGAAAAAGTTTCTTTTACTTTTTTAGCAATGTCTTTTACAAAGACAAGAACTTTATTTACTTTATCTAAAATATAACCTTGCGCCCATTCAACTGAATTATTATAAATTGTTTCAACAGTTGCCCACCAATGTTCTTTCCAATTACTTCTTGCTTGTTCGTATCTTTTATAACAACCTAATAAATCATCATTTTCTACATACCATTTCCAATTTTTTGCCATTTTTTATCATTTCCTCTCGTTTTTCTTTATTATATCATAGAAATTGGGGTTTTTCAACCCCTTTTTTCTATTTTTTTGACTTTCTTTTTTGAACTAATGTCAATTCAAAGTCATTTTCGCCAATTTTGAAAGCAATTTGGCGTTCTGCGTTGGTAATATTTACCATTTCATAGCCATTTTCCATTAAAAATTGTGCGATTTCGCTAATTGCGTGTGCTTTTGTTGGATTTTCCTTGCGTTTTCGCTCGGTTTTTGTCACTTTTCTAGTGCCTGTGTTTGCCATTTTTTTGGCTTCTTTTTCGGCTTGTGGGTCAAGGTCAAATTCCATTCTTGCACCTTTGTCAATTGCTTTGTCATCTGCGATAACTTGCTTTGCTTCTTCTTCTGTGATTTGAAGCAAACGCATTAACTTTTCAACTTGGTTTTCTGCCATTTGTAACACTTCCTTTCTACTCTTTTATTGTACCACACACCCTTTCATTTTGTCAAGAGTTTTCTTGGGGAAATTTTCATTTCCCCAAGATTTGAAAAGACTAGGCTACTTTTACAAAGTAGGCTTTTTTCTTTTCTTCTACTCTTTCAATGTAAGTAGGCATTAACTGACGAACAAGAGCAGACACTCTTTGATTTGTCAATTCGGCACACTCTGGAATTGATTTAATCAATTCTGTGATTGTGTATCGTTTGCCAACTTCCATACCATTTAAAATGGCTTGTTGAATTTGAGCATTTGCTTGTTGTTGAGCAGTTGGTTTCTTTTCAGAACCATTTTTTCTAGCAAGTAATTCGATTTCGTGGTTGATAAATTCCACTAACATTTCATTACCTTTAACTTCAGCAACATTAAGTAACATTTCGAATTTTTCTCTCTTAGTGATTTTCTTCATAGTATCAATCTCCTTTGAATTAAATGTTTTATTGTTTCTTTGTACCTTTATTATAGCAGGTACTTGGCTATTTGTCAAGACTTTTTTTTTAATTTTTTTGAACTTTTTTGGTTGCCTTGACTTTCAACCCTTTGTTCTCTTTCTTTGTATCTTTATTATAGCACCCTTTGTTTTATTTGTCAATAGGAAATTTTAATTTTTTTAAAAAACTTTTTTGATTTCGTTTTTTACTGTATCCCCTTGACACTTACTATTATAGCAGATTTACAGAAGAAAGCAATAGTTAAAATGCACAAAATGAAAAAAGTTTTTTGTGCATTTTGCCGATCCACCCACCGCATTTGTGCGATCTGCACAGTTTTGGGAAAAAATTTTGTTGAAAATTTGTGCAAATTTCCTATTGACAAAATGCGTGGGGCTGTGTTATAATAAAAAACCGGCCAGTGCGAGCGCTGGCCGGGCGATGAAAAAGAGCCTCACGCGCACGCACGCAAGACTCCTTACACTTAATCACTTTCTATACTATTATTATACTACGGGTTGACTTATTTGTCAACCCTAAATTTGTACTTTTTCGCAACCACTTCTTGAGTATGTTTGACGTAGTCTTGGTACTTTTGGCTCATTGGCTCTTCAAATTTTTCTAATCTAATCACTTTTCCATTTTCATTTAAAATTGCTTTTCTCATATTTAAGCACTTCCTTTCTTTATCTTGTCTTTATTATAGCAGGTCTTGGGGCTTTTGTCAAGCCCCATTTTTAATTTTGCCATAAAAATTTTCTCATTTTTTTGTGTTGTCTGTAACAATAAGCAAGAATTTCTTTTTCTATCATTACATCTTCAAGACCTGTGTGACTTTCCACAAAATCCAAATCTTTTGAAATGAATTTGTAAAGTACTTCGGCTTTTAATTGTACTTGATTATTTTTTGTAATAAAACCATTTTCTTGACAGAATTTTTTGTATGTTGGCATTTTTGCGATTACATCTCGTGCCATTTTCATTGTATCACAAATCGCAACTTCTCTTGGAAAGAAAAATCTGTATTTTGATTTTGTAAGCCAACGCTCTGTATTATTAAGTGAGTGATAATCAAATCTCATATTATGAGCATAAATTTCTTTTACTCCAAATTCGGCAACATCTTCAAGTAAGGCTTTTCTAATGTTGTAGGCACTTGTTAAAATGCGTTGTCCATTTTTAATTTCTTCCCAATATTTTGGAATTTTTTCTGAGTAGTAAGCAGATTTCATTAACTCTTTTTCTTGTAAGAAAACATCTGCATTTACAAAACTTCTTGTTTTATAAACTCTACCCCTTTTATCTACTACTGCCCAACCACAGTCATAAACTAACATATTTTGTGGGGAAACTCCTTCAAAGTCTTTATCCATTGGGCAAGTTTCTGTGTCTAATACAATTCTGTAAGCAATTCTTCTATCCATTTTTATCATTTCCTTTCATTTACCTTGTATAGTCATTATACTGTATTTCTGTTTGTTTGTCAATACTTTTTTTAAAACTTTTTTAAAAAGTTTTAAGTTGGTAGGTGGGAATCGAACCACACATCTTTACTCTGTTGGAGCATTGTTTTGACCATCTAAACTACTACCAAAAGCAAGAAGTTTTTGACGCGTCCCTCTTGACATTATTATAATAACACACAATCCAAAAGAAAGCAATAGGCAAAATACACAAATTTCGGGATTTGCGGCGGGGTGAAATTTGTGCAACTTTTTACTTGACAAATGCTGAAGCGGTATGTTATAATAAAATTTCGGCCCGCGCGAGCGCAAAGGGCCGATCAAAATTATACCACAGTTCGCCTGGGTTTGTCAATAGTAAAAATAGACAAAAATAATAGGCAAAGTTTGGTAACTTTGCCTATTGACATTAGGAGCGAGGGCACGCAAGGGTGATTTTGTATTTCTTGTCGTGGAAATAGAACAGACATTCGCGTTCTTCGTTCGTGAATTCGAACCCTTCGCAATTTGCGGTCAAGGTTTCCGCAATTAACGACATCAAATACTTTTTGTCATTATCGACTTTCTTTTCTCTTTTGGCTTTTGTCGCATTTGGCTTTCTGTCGGCTTGACGAGCCTTTTTAGCTCCAGCCTGAAGTTCTTTTGGAAGTTCGTAAAGTTTTTCGCCCCTATCAATTCGCTTATCTTCTTCGATAAGTTCGATGGCTTGCTCTCTTGAAATTCCTAATTTTTCCATGTGGCTCTTGATTAACTTTTCCATTGGTCTATCTCCTTTCTATGTATTAAGTATAACATAGGTTAGGTGAGTTGTCAAGAAAAAATTTTAAGGTTGGGGAGATTTCTCTCCCCACCTTTTAGGCTACTTTCACGAAGTAAGCCTTTTTCTTTTCTTCAACCCTTTCAATGTAAGTTGGCATTAACTGTCTTACAAGGGCACTCACACGTTGGTTTGTGAGTTCGGCACAAGCAGGAATTTCCTTGATTAAGTCAGTAATTGTGTATCTCTTACCGACTTCCATTCCTTCAAGAATTGCCTTTTGGATTTCGGCATTTGCTTGTTGTTGAGCCGTTGGTTTCTTTTCACTTCCGTTCTTTCGAGCAAGAAGTTCGATTTCGTGTTCGATAAATTCAACGAGCATTTCGTTTCCTTTTACACTTTCCATAGCAAGTAACATTTCGAATTTTTCTCTCTTAGTAATTTTCTTCATAGTATCTACCTCCGTGTAGTTGAATTAATTTATTTGTTTGTTTCTATGGTTATTATACCATTTCTATATTCAGTTGTCAATAGTTTTTTCAAACTTTTTTTTAATTTTTTGTGCTACCTTAGAGGTTTAAATAGCACCTTGGTCGATTTAGTCGGCGACCCTTGACCTCTGACCTGTATCGCCCTCACGCCCTTGTGAGTATTTTGGTTTCTAGGTTTTACCTAGGAGGACTTCTCATTTGGAACAACTCCTTTCCTTTATCTTGTCTTTATTATATCATACCTTGTGAGGTTTGTCAAGACCTTTTTTAAAAGTTTTTTGAAGAGTTTCAATCTCATTTGTTATCTCCTCTTTACTCTTTTATTCTATCACATCTCTGTGAGTTTGTCAAGACTTTTTTTTTATTTTTTTTTATTTTGTGGGTCCGACCCCCACACCTCTCAGAGGCTATTATCGGCTTGGGTGGGGCGTCCTAATGTCCCCTCCTGACACTATTATAATACCACATCTAGTACTGAATGTCAAACATTTTTTTAAAATTCGTTGAGAAAATTTTGTACAAAAAACAGATCAGTTTTGGGAAAAATTTTGTACAATTTGCCTATTGACAAATTCTCGAAAAAATGTTATAATGAAAGGTTAAGGTGAAAAAACCGGCTGCGCCGGTCCGCCTGCGGCGCGCCCAATTATACCACATTGAAATGGATTTGTCAATAGGAAAAATAAACAAAAATAAAACTGCACTTTTGTGCAGTTTTATTTAATCCCAATAAACCCAAGCATTTGAATTTGAATCAATTGACTTAATTCGATAACCAAGAGATTTCAAAGTTTTTATGGTCATTTTAGTTGATAAATCTTTATCAAAAAAAATAATTGTAGATACTTCTCCTTTTGAAGCCTCTAATGCAATTTTCGCTAATGTATTAGACATCCATTCTTGAAATTTATTATATCTCCAATTTTCTGCAATTGCTTTGGCTTCTGCCGCAGTTAAATATTCCTTTTCCTCAATAATGATAAGTGGCATAATACATTTCCTTTCTTTTATGTATTTTATTTTTGTAGGGTAGCCTTAGTCCGTTCGCACTTTAAACCCTTGTGCGTCTTGCGTACTATTTGTATAGCGGGTGGTAGGTCTTTGTGCGTTGGCTCTGTTCCGCACTTTCAATTTACAGTCTTACTTCGACATCTTGCGTCTTCTCAACCTCGCCTCTTCTATGGAGTATTCAGTTGAGTTGCATTCCTACTCTGCTAAGGTTCGCTTATTGCATCCCCGCTTTCTATGGTTTAATTATACCATAGGGTCGGTATCTTGTCAATACCTTTTTTTATTTTTTTTTAGAAATTTTCCCGCCCGCAGGCGGGATTTTCAGGGCGACTATCTCTTTAAAGGACTTACTACGGTCACCTTGCGACCAATGGGACTTCCCTTGCCTTCCCTCTTTCTATTATTATTATAGCATAGGGGCTGTTGTTTGTCAATCCCTATTCTTCATTTTCATCATACATTTTTAAAATCTTATTTGCTATTCTCCAACTTTGAGAACCCCAACTAAGATAATCACAAGTAATTAATCTGCCAGAGATTTCAAATTCTTTTAAGCCACCGTCCCAAAGACAATGAAGTAATTGAAGTAGGTGTATTGGAATAAATAAAATTAAGTATGCCCACAATGTTACTTCTTGATTTAAATAGTATCCGCCACCCTCAGCATCTTTTAAATAAAAATTGATAAAAATCTTTGTGGCATTTGCTAACTGTCTTTTAAATCCTTTTCTCTCTTCTCTTGTAAGTTTTTTTCCATACCCTTTATGCATTTTCATTTCCTCTCTTTCCTTTTCTGTATCTTTATTATATCATAATAGTAAATTGTTGTCAAGGGGTTTTTAATTTTTTTTTCGAGAGTCCCGACTTCATCACCACACTACGCGATTGGTGGCTTCTCGGTTGCTTAACCTCTCCCCTTGACAATTATAGTATAGCACGCCCCATAGAAAATGTCAAGCATTTTAGGAAAAAAACTTTTTTTATTTTTTTCACATTTTTCTCTTGACAAATTGGGTGGCAGCATGCTATAATTAAATTCCGGCTACGCCGGCCGCCCACGTGCGGTCAAAATTATACCACCTTGCCGCAAGTTTGTCAAGTAGAAAAAAAAGTTTGTGCAAATTGCACAAACCTTTATTTGAAAATTTGGTCTTGACAAGTTGGACAGATAAAAGAGATAATTTGTTCTCTTTCTGTTTCATTTAAACTTTTTAAAGTATCTTGCGCAAGTCCGCCAGCCTCATACGCTTCAAGTTCATCTTTTGGAACAAATACATAATGAACTTCTTGACAAAATGGACATTCTAATTCTAACAATACTGACATTTTATTCACTCTCTCTTTCTTTTATCTATACTAATTATAGCACTTGTGATTTACTCTGTCAAGAGTAAATCTACAAGTTTTTCTAAAATATTTTCGTTTGCGTTAATTGTATCGCCTAAATGCCAACCGTTGCGAACTTGTTCGTTGTCATCAACGAGAACTTGAAAACCACCAAGTTTTCTAGTGCAATTCGCTTTTGTTGTTCCGTATGCTACTAAATGGATTTCATCAAATGGAAATTCTTGTTCGGCTAACCATTGGAGTTTTGCTTGTCTTACAAGATTTTTATAGTATTCTGTACTATCTTTTGCCAACCAAGTTGTTACCACAATTCTCCAACCTTGTGCTTTTAACATTTCAAGAATTTCATTAAGAACCATTTTATCGTAAATGGCTTTTGCCACTTCGTATGGTCTTGCGTTTTCATTTCTTAAATCTTCTAACCAATTTTCTACTCCATAAAGGTCTGCGATTGTTCCGTCCATATCAAATACTAAAATTTTATTCATTGTTTTTATTTCCTTTCTTTAAAAAAATTGTTTTCTTTTTCTATAATTATAATAACATAATATTATAAAAATGTCAATATAATTTTTTATTTTTTTTGTTTTTATTTAGGAAAGAGAGCCCTTCGGTCTGTAAAAGGGTAGTGCCATCTGGGGTTGCCTTTGGTTTGTAGAAGGCTAATACCGAAACCCCATCGAGAACGCCTTTGGTCTGTAGAAGGCTAATACCGAGTTCTCTCTTCCCTTTCCTTGATTATAATATACCATACCCCTAGGCAAATGTCAATAGTTTTAGGAAAAATAAAAAAATATTTTTTTTCGCAAAAAGTCTTGACAAAAGTGCTGGGGGTATGTTATAATGGAAATTCCGGCCAGTATGAACGTGGCCGGCGCGCTAACATTTGTCAAGTAAAAAAGCAAGACTTTTTTATAAAGTCTTGCTTTCACTTACGAAATATTTTCCATTATGGGCTTCAATGAATTTTTTAATCAACGCACTTTCTTTTTGTGTATTAGAATAAAAATCAATTTCAAAATATTTCACGATGTCATTGTATTTGTATCCAATGCTATTTACGGTTGCCCATTCTTTTAAATCTGCGATAATGTTTTCATCGTGGCTAAAAGTTGCTTCGATTTTCCAAAGTTTATCTTTTCGTGCTTTTTCCTCGCACCATTTAACAACATACACTCCAACAAGATTACACAATGCTACAATGATTGCTTTCCAATAGAGAGGAAGTTCGCACATTAAATAAACAGTTACGATTGTGTAAAGTCCAAAAGCAATAGCATTGACGATTGCGGCGACCCCCTTGCCGCACTTAACAGTTGCGATTGATTTGATTGTTTGAATGATTACGTTAGCAATATTTAAAATAATAAATGTTATCAATAATTTAGTATCCATTACTTTCCTCCTTTTGGTGGGGACTATTTGTCCCCTACCTTTTTAATCTCAATTTCTTTTTTAAATTTTGCTCGAATTTCTTTATTTATACCATTCTGAATTTCATAGGCTTTCTTGGCTTTTTTAAAATATTTATCAATTTCTTTTATTGTGAGTTCTGAAAACTCTGCATCTGTCATTGTAATTCCGTACACATCAAAACCTTTTCTAATTGTTCCTAATTTTAATTCTTTAATACTATTCATTTTTTATCAATTCCTTTCTCTTATTTATACTCTTATTATACTAAATGATTAGGGGTTTGTCAACCCCTAATTTTTTATTCCTAATGATTAAATCTTAAATAATGTTTTAACCAATTTTCTCCGAAGTATTCAATACATTCTTTTTCATACTCAGGATAATTTTCTAAAATAGAAACTTTTAAAATTGTATCCCAGTCCATTGTTGTCCACCAACCATCTTGACCTTTATAAAATCTAAAATCATCTAAGATAAAATCCATTGTCTTTTGCTTTTGGATTACTTCTATTATTTCTTTTAGAGAAATAATTTGATGTTCAAAAACTGGTTCAATTTTAAAATCTGTAATTTGAGTTCCACTAATTTTTGGTGTAAATTTCATAATATCAATCTCCTTTTATTCAAATGATTTTCCTTTGTGTTTTTCGTGTCTTTTATAAGACCCTTTTCCTTTTTTGTTTTCTACAACAGACCCACGTTTTTTAAAATGTAAATATTGTTGAAGTTCTTCACCTTCCATTTTAAATTCCTGTCGATTTTCTTTTTTCTTTTTTCCCATTTGTATCTCTCCTTTGTTTTTCTTTATTATACCATTAAAAAGGGGTTTTGTCAACCTCTTAATCAAATTTTTCTAAAATAAATTCCATAGTATCTTCAATTTGAGCTTGAATTTCGCTTAATTCTTTTGCAACTTGTTCCCAAGTTAAAGCTTGTCTTTTCATACGTCCAACAAAACTTTCATTTAAATCTTGAATATTACGAACAAGTGTTTGAAGTTCGTCTGCTGCATTTGTAAGTTCTTCACATACTCCATTCTCCAATGAAGTTTCATCTGTTAAATTTTCGTATTTTGGTGGATTGTTTTTTAAATATTCTTTTGTATACATTGTATCCTCTCCTTGTCTTTTATCTTGTCTTTATTATAGCATAGGGATTGAGTTTTGTCAATCCCTAATTTAATTGTAATGTAAATTTATTTTTATCAACAGACATCATCTGTTTTAAAACCATTTGAGTTTCTTTTGTTGAAGTTGTAAGAAGTCTTCCACTTGCCTTGTTAATGAGTTGCCATTCTCCTAAGTATTGTGTTAAAATTAAGTTTGCCATTGTTTTTTATTTCCTTTCTTATTTGTTAATTAAATTATATCATTTTTTAATAAATTTGTCAATACCTAAATGTGAAGTAAATAGGAATATTTTTCAAGGTTCTTATTTATTTTCTTTTCCATTTTTGGTGCCACTCTCTTTTTTCCAACTAATGAATAGAGTTTGTGGGCTTGTTCGTAAGTTGCCATAAATGCTGTAATCAATAATTCTTGGTCTAGTGCTAATACAAGAATAATTCCAGTAGTAGTAAGTTGGTATCTTTTACCATTTTCATAATCAATGTATTCTAGTACAGGTCTTGTAATTCCGATAATTCTAGCAATGGCTTCGATGCGTTGAACCCTTTCTACTTTTGCGTGGTATGTCATTTGTATTGTGATTTCGTTTGTCATTTCCTTTCTCCTTTCCTTTATCTTAATTAGATTATAGCACATCACCCTAGGGTTGTCAATAGGTTTTAGGAAAATTTTTTAAAAAAGTTTTCCACAAAAAAGTGCTTGACAAATTGTGGTTCCTGTGTTATAATGGTAGAACCGGCGCAGGTGCCCGGCGCCGGCCAGCCGCAATAAAAAAGAGGACTTATTCGTCCTCTTCTTCTGGAATTTCATACTCATTCATAACATAATTATAAGCCTCATCTACTGATGTATCCTCATCTACGATTTCACAGAGAGTACAAAACTGAATAGTGATGTTTGCTTCAAATCCAAATTTTTCAATTACTTTATCCATCATTTCTTTTCTTGTCATTTTTTTTATCTCCTTTGTTATTTGTTAAGTTTATTATAGCAAAGAAGTGCCTATTTGTCAAGCACTTCTTTCCATTTTTTTAATTCTCTTGGGTCTTTTACTTTTGATAACCACTTTTCTTTTCCTTCATCATCAAGTTTTTCTCTAATTTTACCAAGTGAAGTCCAAAATGGGTTGATGTGATATTTAATACACAATGGAATAAATGGTATTGCTTTTGGAAATCCTATAAGAACATCTAATAGATATTCATAAACTAAATAAGGTATTTTAAAGAAATCTAATTCTTTATCACAATACATTTCTGCCCACCAACCTACAAAACTTAATACAAAATACATTGATAACATTCCCAATAAAAATTCTCTCATTTTTCATTTCCTCTCTTTCATTTGTTAAGTTAATTATAGTACAGGGTTGATTATCTGTCAACCCCTTATTTTATTTTTTTATAACATCCAACCAAGTTCTTTACTAGCTCTGTTAAATTCTTCTTCATCAACATCAACTTCTACACCTTTACCCCAAACTTCATCATCATAGAAGTATGCATTTTCCATTTTTACTAAACCTTTAATTTCGTTATACCATTCTGTGTTAATTGCTACGCATTTCATTGTTTTAATCTCCTTTTCTCTTAGGTGTTATTCCCTTTCCTTGATTATAGTATAACACATCTGTGAAAAAAGTCAATAGTTTTCATCAAATTTATTAAAAAAATTTTGCACAAAATAACGCCATTTTGGGAATGTTATTTTGTGCAAAATTTCTCACATTTTTCTCTTGACAAAGTGGTCAGGTCTGTGGTATAATAGTTTGGGCACTGCACGGCTTTAACGTGCTAAAGCGTGCCGCAAAAGAAATAGCACAGTATTGCTACTGTGCTATCTTACATCTATCACTACATCATCTTCTACATAGTCTGTTGTGTAGTTAGTGTGCATCTTCAATGTTACTGTATCTTCCACTCTTGGTACTTCGTCATCTGCATAGTATGTCCACTCATAGCCACAAGTATCTTCTACTACTACAAGGTTATCTTCTTCTATTGCTACTACTGTACAGTCCTTGCGTGTGTAGTGTGTATCTACATACCCTACTACTGTTAAGATGGCTACCACTAATACTAATAATGTCATTGTCTTGAATGTTCTTTTTGTCATTGTTTTTATCCTCTTTTCTTTCTTTATTTATTAAAGGGGCTTATTTATTAGCCCCTTATTCTATTAAAGTTTTTCTACTGTTAAGATTTCTACACAGTAGTCAGCATCTAATGAAGCAAGGCTTGCTGATGTAAATGTACCTTCGTAGATTTGCTCTTCTTCGTAGAATTTGTAAGTTACCTTGTAGAGTGTTGTTTGTTGTTTTTTGAATAATTTGAACATTTGTTTATCTCCTTTGTTGTATCTCTTATCTATAATCTTATTATAGCAGATTATACGAGAATGTCAATACTTTTTATTAAATTTGTTAAACTTTTTTATTGTTATTTTTTTAACAATCTCTTACCATTGACTCACTACTCTATCTCTTTGTGTATTGTACTACTCTATCACTGTACCTCTCTACTACTGTACTACGCTACTCCTCTACCACTGTACCTCTTTACTATTGTATTACATTAACACTTCACCGCATTAAAGTGCCGCGGACTTTGTTAATTTTTTAACAAGCGGCGCCCTTAGGGACTAACTACTGTTAGTTAGTCAATGTGTTGTATTAGTACATTAGTGTATCTTACTACTGTACTACATTAGCACACTAACACTTTACCACACTGCAGTGTTAGCACGTTAGTACTGTAACACTTTACTACGTTACAGTGGTAGCGCGTTAATACGTTAGCACTGCACTACGGTGAAGCGCTGACGCGTTGATGTTTTAGGACTTTACCACGCTGAAGTGCTAATGCTTTAACGCGTGAAAGTATTGTGAAGAGCTTCTGTTATCGTAAATACGGCTCGCTGCGTGCGTAAGCGAGCCGAGGAGTAAGGCCTCTGGAGGGGTAGGGCCAGGGGGGTCCATCTACTGTAGTAGGCGCCTGTCGCAGATACATGTCTTTTACTGTTTGCTTTTGGCTGATAGAAAAATAAAACCTTCTAGATGGGGGTGTATTTCGGGAAAAAAATTTTTATTTGTTAAGTTTTTAACAATGTCTGAGCATAACAATCCTGAAATTATTTTTTGATTTCAGATAACGAAGAATTTTAAACAATCGTTTAATTCGGGAAAATAAAAAAATGGAAACCGCAGTTACGATTTCCATTTATTTTTTATATACGCATATTTAGTTGTTCCGTTAAACGAGAATTAATCCTCGCCTCTAATCTCTTCAATGGCAGCTGCCGCCTCTTCCATAGCAATCATAGTTCTTTCTATTTGAGTTTTAGCATCTAAGCGCACACATAAAAACCAAGAGTCATCAATGAAGCTTGTAAAATATTCTAATTGATCTCCTGTTTCAATACGGAATTTATTTCTCAAATGAGCAGGAATGACTACTCTTCCAGAACTATCCACTCTATAAGAAGTATTTTCAGGAACTAACATTGCTCCTTTAATCCATTCGTTTTGTGGCATAATTACACCTTTCCTTTCTTAGCTAAAATAACATTTTCCAATAAAGCACATCGTGTTAATAAACCAACTCCTCCTGGAACTGGAGTAACATCACGATTTTCAACATTAAAACAATCACCACATAATTTTCCATTTTCATCAAAATTAATACCAACATCAATTACTGGTACATGAATTGAATAACAATTCAGAAAATGCGGCTTTCCAACAGCACAAATAATTAAATCTGCGGCTTGTATAAATTGATCTAAATTTTTTGTTTTACTATGGCACAATGTAACCGTAGCATTTGCGTCAGTACAAATTTGCGCCATCGGCTTACCAACAATATCACTGCGGCCGATAATCACCACATGCGCCCCCTCAAATTCAAATCCGCAATAATCCAAGTAATCTTTAATTCCCTTTGGTGTTGCTGGCAAGAATTCACTATCTACTTTAAATCCATCAACATCTTTATTTTTGTCTATTGCGGCCGTCGCGCTTTGAGATCGGATATGCTGGGGTAGTGGCAATTGTACAATCACTCCATCATAATGGTCTTGTAATAATTTAATTTCTTCTACTAATTCATCTTCAGTAATATTTTCATCAAACCAATAGCGATGACCAATTATTCCAACTTCTTCGCAATCTTTTAATTTATTTTTAACATATCTATTTGAAGCTTCTACATCTCCAACTTGAATAATTGCTAATTGCGGTTGGTCATCTTTATCAATTATATCAGAAAAATAATTTTTTAAAGATTTAGTATATTCTTTAATATCCTTTAAAATCATCTTCACTATTCCATCCTTCCGGTAATATAACATTTAATAATTCTTGTAATACATTTGATATAGCAAATATTGGACCTGCTAATATAAATATTAAAATTACAATTGTTTTTTCTACTTTATTTAAATTTTTACAATATGCGGCAGTCCCCATAAATAAACTAATTGACAATAGACCCCATAGTAAAAAAATTAGAAATAATTTATAATCCATAATTCACCCCTAAGGTATTTTTTAATACTTTTTTTACATTTTTTCTATAGAAATAGTATATCAAAAAATTTTTCTTTTGTCAAATAAAAATTATTAAGGACAAAATAAATTAATAATATTATTTAAAAATTAAAAATTTTAATGAATTTTGCTTAAAAAAATTTGACTTTTGCGGAAAGATCTGGTATAATAAAAGTATGAAATACTGGAGGTAAGAAATGATAAAATTAGATTATTCTATAGAGTCTCCAGAAGAAAGAAAATAGCTAGTTGAGAAAATTATAGCTGAAAGTGAAGAACTATCTGAATCTTACTTAGAAATTCTTGCTAACTATTTAGTTCTTTGTATGGAGAAACAAGAAAAAAAAGTAAAAAAATTATTAACTGATAATCGTATGACAACAGTTAATAAAAGAGAGACTTCTTTTGAAGGTCTTGTTTCCCAACTTGAAAATGGCGAAGATGGAATTTATAATATGATAACAAATAATAAGAATACAATTTTTTAGCCAAAAGTAATGATTACAAAAACAGATGTTGAAGAAATACCAGGAATGAAACAATTAAGAGAAGCCATTAAATTATGGGAAACAAAATTAAAAAATGCTTCAGGTAGAGAAGCTTATATTATTAAAACTGCTATAATTGAATTGCGAAAAGACTAGTATGTATTAAAAAATTCTTATCGTAAGCCTGTTATTTTTAATAAGATAATTCGTTCAAAACATTTAATTCCATTAGATAGTGATTTTGAATTTGATAAAGAAGGTTATATTATTCCAAAAGGAATGTCATTAGTAGATCCAAGAATATGTTCTACTATTTTATGTAATTATTCTTTAATGAAATCAGAAGCTTATGGTAATTTTGAAAGAGATTTATATTATATAATGGATGATTTTGACAAAGTTGCGGACGCCGCTTTAAAAGATTATCCACTATATGAAAGAATTGTTGAATGTAAAGTTGATGGGTTACAAAATATTCAAATATAGGAAATTATTGAAAAAGAATTCGGAGTTAAACATAGCGTTGAATATATTTCAAGTTTATGGAGAAATAAAATTCCAAAATTAATTGCTTCTGAAGCAGAAGACCGCATTTTAGATTGGTATTACTTAAATGAAGAAAAAGGAAAATATAAAAGATGCAGTCGATGCGGAGAAATTAAATTAGCTCACAATAAATATTTTAGTAAAAATAAAACCAGTAAAGATGGGTTCTATTCTATTTGTAAAATTTGCCGTAATAAGAAAGC